>Ga0123336_10002968_pt1 | contig 14465 bp, 12 predicted proteins | sample SSSSmetaG_FD_96466 | JGI IMG/M metagenome (GOLD analysis project Ga0123336, IMG submission 96466) | Glacier valley bacterial and archeal communities from Borup Fiord, Nunavut, Canada, to study Microbial Dark Matter (Phase II) - ​SSSS metaG | ecosystem: Environmental > Aquatic > Freshwater > Ice... | reverse complement strand
ATAACGTCCGAGTTCACAGCGCAGATCCTCGAGGCGCTGCGCGATGCGTCCCGCGAGGAGCTGAGCACGCGGCGCGAGCAGCAGCCGCGCGCGGCCGCGAAGCCGCGCCACGCGAAGCCGCGCGCGGCCGCGAAGCCGCGCCACGCGAAGGCCGTGCGCGCCCCGAAGGCGGCGAAGGCCGTGAGCGTCCCCAGGGCGAAGACGCCGCGCACGCCCGCCGCTCACCTCACCAGCGCGGCGACCACGTTCTTCGCGGAGCGCGCGCGCAAAGGCGCGACCGCCGATCAGCTGACCGCGCACTTCGCGGAGCTGGGGCTCGCGGACCAGAGCGAGGCGGTGGGCGAGGCGGTGCTCGATCAGCTAGCCCGCGACGGCCACGTGCGTGATGCGGGCTTCCGCCGGTCGACGGGCACGGGCCACCGTACGATGCCCGTCTACGTCAGCGCGCGCTGATGAGCGCGGCGCTCAGCCGCTCCCATCTTCGCCGTCGTCCACCTCGTGGATGATCGCCGCGTCGCTGGGATCGCGCATGCCCTCGAGGTGCGCGTTCACCTCCGCGCCCACGACGAGGGCGAGGCTGGTCAGGTAGAGCCACAGCAGGATCACGGCGACCGTCGCGAGGCTCCCGTAGAAGACCGCGTAGTGCGCGATGGTCTTCACGTAGGTGCCGAAGCCCCACGACACGAGGCCCCAGAGCGCGATCGCGACGAACGTTCCGGTCCACACGCGCCGGCGGATCCCCGGCGGGTGCACGACCGCGGTCCGGTAGAAGATCGCGAGCCCGACGCTCACCATGCCCAGGAACAAGAGGAGCACGCCGGCCCGTTGCCATCCCTCCGCGAGGAACGTGCTGAGGCGGTGGAGGAGCGCGGGAAAGCGATGCGCCGAGAGGCCCTGCGCCGCGCCGTTGACGAAGAGAACGAGCCACGTCATCGCCGCGAGCGCGCCGAGCCCCGCCACCACCCACACCACTGCGATGAGCCGCTGCTTCCACCAGGAGCGAGCGCGCGCGTGGACGAGGATCTCGTAGACGTCCATGAGGTTGTGGACGCCGTTCGTCGTCAACCACAGAAAGCCGAGCATGCTGAGCGGCGCGACGGTGGGCGCGTTGGCGTCGGCGATCTTGTAGAGCTCGTTGCGGAAGAAGTCGGAGGCGACCTTCGGCATCGCCCGGTAGAGCGGGGCGGAGAGCTCCTCGGCTCCTTCGCGTTGCACGATGTTGCCCACGAGCAGCCCCGCGAAGACCAGCAGCGGGATGGTGCCCAGGAAGAAGTAGAAGGCCATCGTCGCCGCGTGATCGAACGCGTGGTACTTGAAGAGCCCCTTCACGACACTACGCGTGAAATTCCACACCCGACGGTGCACCGGGTCTCTGACTTCAGCTCCCACCACGCCCGTAGAGTACGCAGGTTCGCGGCAGTAAGGCTGCGTCTTGCGAGCGCATCGACAATCGGCAAGAGGGGCCTACGCTCGACGGATCATGGGTGACAAGGACTCGCTGCTCGCCGCGATCTGTCATGATCTGCGCGCGCCGCTGGCAGCGGTGACGATGGGCGCGAACTTCGTCCTCCAGACCACGCAGCGTGACGACGCGAGCGCACGCTCGGTGAAGATCCTGGAGGCGATGCTGCGCTCGTGCGCGCAGATGGAACGGCTGATCCGGAACTTCGCGGACGTGTCGGAGCTCGAGGCCGAGGGCATTCGTCTGCGGCTCACGACGCAGGACGCCGCCGAGCTGCTCGACCTCACCGCGCAGTCGCTCGCCGAAGCTGCACGCGCGCGATCCGTGAGCTTCGAGGTGCTGCGGCCCGAGACCCCCATCGCCTTGAGCTGCGACCGCGAGCGCCTGCTGCGCGCGCTCGGTCAGGTCGTCGAGAACGCCGTGCGGTACGCGCCGGAGGGGAGCACGGTCACCCTGGCCCTCACGGGCCGCGACGCCGAGGTGGACCTCGCGATCACCGATCGCGGGCCAGGCATCTCCGACGAGGCGGGCGAGCACCTCTTCGATCGGCGCTGGCATGCGAAGCACGTCAACCGCGCGGGCTCGGGTTGTGGCCTCGCCATCGCCAAGGGGTACGTGGAGGCGCACCACGGTTCGGTGCGCGTCGCGTCGGCGCCGGGCGGCCCCACGACGTTCACGCTCGGCGTCCCGCGCGCTCAGCCCTGACTGGACGCGCCGCCGGGCGACGAGGACCCACGCACCACGTCGTTGATGCCGTGGAGCTTCAACTTCTCCCAGAGGTTCTTGCGGGAGATGCCGAGCAGCTCCGCCGCCTGGCTCTTGCTGCCGGCGGTGATCTTGAGCGCGCGCTGGATGTAGTCCCTCTCGAGCTCCTTCATCACGATCGCGAGCGGCCGGAACGCCTCCCCGGCGAGCGCCATCTGCGAGGACGGCGACGGACCGACGAGATCCGCGGGCAGGTGCTCGAGGTCGATCTCGCTGCCGCTCGCCAGTACCACCGCGCGCTCGATGGCGTGCGCGAACTCGCGGACGTTGCCCGGGAACGGATACTCCATGATCGCCGCCCACGCTCGGGCCGCGATGCCGGGCGGTACGCGGCCCGGATAGTAACGCCGGAGGAAGTGCGCCATGAGAAGGGGGAGGTCGGCACGGCGCTCGCGGAGCGGCGGAATGCGCAGGTCGAGCACGTTGATCCGCAGGTAGAGATCTTCGCGGAATTTTCCGCGCGCGACGAGCGCCTTGAGATCGCAGTGGCTCGTCGAGAGGATGCGCACGTTGACGGGAACGGTGGTGATCGTGCCCAGCGGCTCGATCAGCCCCTCCTCCAGCACGCGGAGGAGCTTCGCCTGGACGGGGAGAGGGAGCTCCGACACCTCGTCGAGGACGAGCGTCCCGCCGTCGGCCGCGAGAAGGCGACCGTCACGCTTGCGCACGGCGCCGGCGAACGCGCCGCGCTCGTGACCGAAGAGCTCGGCCTCGATGAGATCTTCGGGAAACGCAGCGCAGCTCACCGCGACGAACGGCTGGTTCTTGCGCGGGCTCCGAGCATGGATGGTGTGCGCGACGAGATCCTTTCCCGTACCGCGCTCGCCGCAGATGAGGATCGGCGCGTCGCTCTGCGCGACGGTGTTGACCCGCTCTACCAGCCGCTGCATCTCCGGGACATGACCGATGATCGGCGAGCCGACGTCGCGGCTCGCGATCGCCTTTCTCGCCTCTTCCAGCTCCTGGCGGAGCGCGCGGTGCTCGGCGATGTGCCCGATGACGCGCAGCGAGAACTCCTCGGGGTCGAACGGCTTCGTGACGTAGTCGTAGGCGCCGTCGCGGAGAGAGCCCACGGCGTCGGGTACGGTCGCGAACGCGGTCATGAGGATGACCGAGGTGCTCGGAGACTTCTGCCGGAGACGACGAAAGATGGTCAGGCCGTCTACCTTGGGCAGACGAACATCGAGGATCGCAACGTCGAAGATGCGCTCGGCGACGAGCGAGATCGCCTCCTCACCGTCACTGGCTTCGGTCACGCGGTGTCCGGCATCGGTCAAGGCGTAGGTGAGAATGAGGCGGGTCGCCTGATCATCGTCGACGACCAAGATCTCGAGCGGCACCGAATGACGCAGGGTCGCCAGACGCGCCCGGGGTCTCGATTGTCGGTCGGCCATCGTCGACGGGTCCCTTCGGTGGCACGCGAGCCAGGCACGTTTACTCGACGCGCTCGACCCCCCGCCTGCGGGGGATTGCCGCATGCAAGGGACCTCTCGACTGCCGAACACGCGGAGGGAGCACGAAGCGTGCGAGAGCTGTTCCCTTCGAGGCTCGCGCTCGTGGCAGCCCGGAGGGCCGTGGTTTCTCCACAGATGACATCTGCGCTCATCGGCGCCACGGGCCGCGCCGGCGCCGCGGGGAGTACGGCACGGGGCCACGCCTGTGGCGATGGTGCTCGCGGCGCTCCTTCGCTTCAGTTCCGCGTCAGCGCGCCCCGGGTCGCACAAACGAAGAACCGCGAGCGACGCCGAAGCGTGCTCGCGGTCTTCTCCGCCAGGGCCAGGGGCCCGAAGCGTTTTCTCAGGTGGAGCTTTCCTCGAACTCCGCGTCGATGACGCCCGGGTCCTTCTTCTTCTCGCCGCCCGCGGCGCCGTCCGGCGCGCCGTTCGCCGCACCGTCGCCATCGCCCTCACCGGGCGCTGCGTTCTGGTACATCGCGCCCGCGAGGCGGTGCGCTTCCTTCTCGAGCTTCTCGAGCGTGTCCTTGATGGTCGCGTCGTCCTGCTTCTCGACCGCGGCGCGACCGTCCTTGATGAGCGCCTCGAGCGACGTCACGTCTGCCGCGGGGAGCTTCTCCTTGTTCTCGGAGATCATCTTCTCGAGCGTGTAACAGAGGTTGTCGAGCTTGTTGCGGCGCTCGATCTGCTCGCGGCGCTCCTTGTCCTCGGCCTCGTGCTCGGTCGCTTCCTTCACCATCCGTTGGATGTCGCTCTCGTTGAGACCCGAGTTCGACGTGATGGTGATCTTCTGGTCCTTGCCCGTCGCCATGTCCTTCGCGTGGACGGAGAGGATGCCGTTCGCGTCGATGTCGAACGCGACCTCGACCTTCGGCACCCCGCGCGGCGCCGGCATGATTCCCTCGAGGTGGAACTTGCCGAGCGTGCGGTTGTAGCGCGCCTCGGTGCGCTCGCCCTGGAGGACATGCACCTCGACCGACGGCTGGCTGTCCGTCGCGGTCGAGAAGATCTCCTTCTTCTGCGTCGGGATCGTCGTGTTGCGCGGGATCATCGTGGTCATGATGCCGCCGAGCGTCTCGACGCCGAGCGAAAGCGGCGTGACGTCGAGCAGGACCATGTCCTTGACGTCGCCCGAGAGCACGCCGGCCTGGACGGCCGCGCCGATCGCGACCACCTCGTCAGGGTTCACGCCCTGGTGCGGGTCCTTGCCGAAGAACTTCTTGACCGTCTCCTTGACGAGCGGGATGCGCGTCGAGCCGCCGACGAGGACGATCTCAGCGATGTCCTTCGGGCTCTTCTTCGCATCCTGGAGCGCCTTCTTGACGGACTCCATGGAGCGCTCGATGAGCGGCGCCATCATCTGCTCGAGCTTCGAGCGAGAGAGCTTGATGTCGAGGTGAACAGGGCCGCCGGGGCCGACCGTGATGAACGGCAGGTTGACCGCGGTCTCCTGGGTGCTCGAGAGCTCGATCTTCGCCTTCTCGCCTGCCTCCTTGAGGCGCTGCAGGGCCATCTTGTCCTTCGTGAGGTCGATGCCCTGGCTCTTCTTGAACTCGGCTGCGAGCCAGTCGATGATCAGGTTGTCGACGTCGTCGCCGCCGAGGTGCGTGTCGCCGTTGGTCGAGATGACCTGCACGACGTTGTCGCCGACCTCGAGGATCGAGATGTCGAATGTGCCACCGCCGAAGTCGTAGACGGCGATGATCTCGTCCTTCTTCTTGTCGAGTCCGTACGCGAGCGCAGCCGCGGTGGGCTCGTTGACGATTCGCTTGACCTCGAGACCGGCGATCTTGCCCGCGTCCTTCGTGGCCTGGCGCTGCGCGTCGTTGAAGTACGCGGGGACGGTGATGACCGCCTCGGTGACCTTCTCGCCGAGGTAGTCCTCGGCGGCCTTCTTGAGCTTCTGGAGGATCTTCGCGCTGACCTCCTGCGCGCTCACGGTCTTGCCGCGGACCTCGAACGCCGAGTCGCCGTTCTGGTTGCGCACGAGCTTGTAGGGGACGCGCTTGGTCTCCTCGGTGACCTCTTCGAAGCGGCGACCGATGAAGCGCTTCGCGCTGTAGATCGTGTTCTCCGGGTTCGTGACGGCCTGCCGCTTGGCGATCTGGCCGACGAGGACCTCGCCCTTCTCGTCGTACGCGACGACGCTGGGCGTGATGCGTGAGCCCTCCTCGTTGACGATCACCTTGGGCTCGCGACCCTCCATGACCGCTACGCAGCTGTTCGTCGTTCCGAGATCGATTCCGATGATCTTGCCCATGGCCGATTGCCTCCGCAGTCTTCTCCGCGCAACGCGCGTTCATACGACTCGACCCCTTTACAGCAACGCGCTGCGGGGCCGGTCCGAGTTCGATGGGGCCAAGCTAATCACACGACCCCCGACGTCAACGGCCCACGGCACGGAACTTGAGTGGGAAGTGCGAACGCCTGCTGCAGAGCGCTTTTCGCTTGTTATTTGAGCGGCGGCGGCTTGCGTTTCCGATGCAGCTCGAGCTCCTGCTCCACGAGCCTCCGGAGGTTCGGGTCGCTGCGCGTGGGCATGTCCGCGAGTTCGTCGCTCCCGTTGGGGAGCGTGTTCGGCACCGCGTCGAGCATGGTCACCTCGCCTTGCGAGGAAGGAGGCCCGACCTGGACGGGCGCGCGGCGACGTACCGTGCGGTCCTCGTCGTCGTCGTCCCTCTTCAGCGGGCCCGCGTAGGACTCGTCCACGCGGCCGATCCCGCGCATGACATCCGTGGCCCCGTCCTCGTCGAGGCTGGCCATCACGTTCCACCAGTGCTCGAGCATCTCGCGGGCGTTCTGGAAGCGACCGGCGGGGTCGCGCGCCATCGTCTTCTTGACGAACCAGTCGAGGAGGACGTTCTTCGGCATGTCCGGCATGCCCGAGATCGAGGGCGCGGCCTGCTCCGCCTTCATCTTGATGACCGCCTCGAGCGAGCGGCTGACGAAGGGCAATCGCCCGGTGAGCGTCCGGAAGATCACCACGCCGATCGCGTAGAGATCGGCGGTGAAGTCCACGCTCTTCGCGTCGTTGAACTGCTCCGGGGCCATGTACCCCATGCTGCCGATCAGGTGGTTCGTGGAAGTGAGGCCGCCGCTGTCGCCCGTGATCTCGCGGAGCCGAGCGACGCCGAAGTCGATCAGCTTCACCGTCTCCTCGAAGCCGTCGCGATGGAGAAAGATGTTCGAGGGCTTGATGTCGCGGTGGATGATCTGCTGGTCGTGGCAGTCCCGCACGCCCACGAGGAGCTGCTCGATCCAGCGGACCGCCACGGGCAGGGAGACGGGACCGTCGCGGCGCAGCTTCGCGTCGAGGGTTTCGCCGTGGAGGCGCTCGAGGACCAGGAACGGCTGCCCGCGCTCGAAGCCGAAGCCGACGATGTTGCCCACGTGCTTGCTGGCCACCCCGGCGAGGAGGACCGCCTCGCGCGCGAACCGCTCCCGCATCTCGACCCCCTCCTGCGACGGCTCGAGGACCTTGATCGCCACGCCGCGACCCGTGGCGATATGAACCGCCTCGTAGACCTTGGCCGTCGCGCCCGAGCCGAGGGTGCCCGCCATCTTGAAATCCGCGAGCTTGGCGGGCTTCAGCGGGGTCATCGCACAAAGCCTATCACCCTCACGTTGCGGGCGATCGGGCACCCTGATAGGCTCGCCGAGTCGGGATCTCCTTCTCCGATACGGTTTTTCCTCCGTCCTTTCGAATATTTGTCGACTGTCATGCGTCGTCGGACCAACCCCGACCTACCCCCGCCTCCGGACCTTCCCTCCTTTACCGTCGAGCCCGAGCCCGCCGCCGAAGGTGAGGCTCGTGATCTGCGCGCTGATGGCGGCGGACGCCGTGGCGAACGCGGCAGCGATCGCAGCAGCGAGGGCCGCGAGGCGCGCGGCGGCGGCAACCAGCTCCAGCTCCAGCGCCACGACGCGACAGGCCTCCAGCGCCACGACGCGCCGCTCGACGAGGACGCGATCGACGCCGACGCGGCGAAGGTCGTGCGCCGCCTCGAGCGCGCGGGCTTCCAGGCCTATCTCGTCGGCGGCTGCGTTCGCGACCTCCTCCTGAGCGGTCGCCCCAAGGATTTCGACGTCGCGACGAGCGCCCGCCCCGACGACGTGCGGTCACTCTTTCGCAACTGCCGGATCATCGGCCGCCGTTTCCGCCTCGCGCACGTCCTGTTCGGGGGCGGCAAGGTCGTCGAGGTCGCCACATTCCGGCGGAATCCGACCGAGGCGGACTCCGACGAGGACGACGACCTTCTGATCCGGAGCGACAACGTCTTCGGCGAGGCCCACGAGGACGCGCTCCGTCGTGACTTCACGATCAACGCGCTCTTCTACGATCTCGATCGCCGCCAGGTCCTCGACTGGTGCGGAGGCATGCCGGACATCCAGCGCCGGACCATCCGCACCATCGGTGAGCCGACTGTGCGCTTCCGCGAGGATCCCGTCCGCATCCTGCGCGCGGTGAAGTTCGCGGCGCGGCTCGATCTCGGGATCGATCCGAACGTCTACGACGCGATGGTCAGCATGCGCAACGAGCTCGCTCGCGCTGCGCGGCCGCGCATCTTCGAGGAGATCCTGCGGCTGATGCGCATGGGCGCTTCGCACCGCTCGATGTGGCTGCTCTGGGAGATCGGCGCCATGGCGGTGCTGATGCCCGAGCTTTCTGCCTTCCTCGACGACGACGAGGCCACCGACGACGGCAGCATTCGCTTCTTCGCGAAGATGAGCCTGATCGACGCGAAGACCCGCGAGAGCGGCGCGCTCGACGACCTCGTCCTCATGACCGCGCTCTTCTACGACCCGCTCGAGGAGGCGGCGCACGGCGTGCGCGATCTCATGGGCGCGGTGAACGACTTCCTCGATCCCGTGATCGATCGCATCGCGATGCCGCGACGCATCGCCGACGGCATCCGGCGCATCATGTTCATGGTGCCGCGCATCCTCGCGGGGAAGATCGGCCGCTTCGCGCGCACCGAGCTGTTCCTGCCCGCGCTCGACGTCGCGGAATTGGTGCTCGCCGGGCGTGGCCAGAGCACGAGCGCCATCGAGGCCCTCCGCCGCGAAGCGCTCCCCCCGGCCGCCGCCACTCGCGAGCCTCGCCGCGCCATCTCCTTCCCCCGCCAGCGAAACGTCCGCCGCTGAATCTCGGCGGCGATCAGCCGCCCGAGCCGAGCGACGCCGACGTGCCGGAGCAGCCGATGTCCTCGCACGCATAGGCCTCGGCCTTGGTGAGCACGCCATCGACACTGAAGACCGTGACGGAGCAGGTGCCATCGGCAGCGCCGGCGCAAGCTTGCGAGCCGATCGTGACGGTCCCGTCCTTGCCGACCATCCAGGCGATGGGCTGCGTGTCGAGCGCCTCGCGGAGCACGACGGTCTGCCTCGCGAAGTCCACGGTGGTGGGCGCGGAGAGGCCAAGCTTCGTGTACGCCGCATCGAGGTCCGCCTGCGTGCGCACGAGATCGACGTGAGCGACGCAATCCGGCTTGCTGTCGAGTCCGGGTAGAGCCTGGCGCACCAGGCGGGCTTGGTCACCGAGTCCGGCGGTCTCCGGCGTGCAGACGACCGGATCCTTCGCACACCCCGCGAGGCAGAGCGATGATCCCACGAAGCCGAGAGCGAGGAACGCCACAGGTCTGCTCATCCGTGATCCCTCTTGTAGCGCAGCGCGGGCCTGGCGTTCACGACGGGGACCCGGATTCACCCGTCAACGGCGGCGTGCTATGAGTTCTGCAGCTACGGAATGTCGAAGGCTGGTACGCCCCCGAAACCCGCTCCCGAAGTCGTGAATCGCGTGGCCGCTGCACGCGCCACCGTGCTCGACGGCGTGGGGCGCGAGATCGCCGCGAGCTTCCCCGGCATCACGCGCCTCGGCGGGCAGATCGTCGCCGCGCTCTACCTCAGCGACCGGCCGGTCTCGATGGACGAGCTGAGCGAGGAGCTCGGGCGCTCCAAGAGCAACATCTTCGCGAACCTCCGGGGCCTCGAGGGCGCCGGCATCGTCGAGCGCCACCGTGCCTCGGGCACGCGCCACGACACGTTCGCGCTGCGCGGGAAGTATCCCGACGTGGTGGTCGGCGCCTACCTCACGCGGCTCCGGCGCGTCGTGCTCGACAAGGTGAACCTCTGCAACCGGGCCCTTGCGCAGCTGGGCGACGCCGACGGGCCCGACGCCGACGCGTTGCGCGCGAAGCTGATCACGCTGCTCAAGAAGTACGAGCGCTTCGCTACAGTGTTCGCCGAGATCATCCCGGTCGCCGAAGGTCCAGTCGATCTCGAGGACCTCATCGACAACATTCCGTCGGCGATGATGGGCGTGTTCTCGTCGATGGCGCGGAAGGCCCTCGGCCTCGGCCCGCGCGCTCAGGCCGCGGTGATCTCGACGCGTAGAAGCTTGCGGCCGATGAAGACGTAGTCGCCGTGAGCGAGCTCGCGCTCCGCCTTGAGGCGGACGTAGCTGCCGTTGCGGCTGTTGATGTCGATGAGGACGAACTTGCCGCCCGCCTCCTCGAGCTTGCAATGCGCGGCGCTCATGTAGAGGTCGCTGGGGAAGTTGAGATCGCCGCCCTCGCGGCCGATCTGGAGGCTCGGGCCGCGCGCGCACACCGTCATGCCGCCCGCGCCGCCCTGGAGGATCTGCGTGATGCGGAACGGGCTCTGGTGCTTCGGCGAAGAGTAGAAGTAGGTGCCGTCGGGCCCGGGCTGGTCGTTCGCCTTGGGGGTCGCGTCGATCCGGAAGACCTGCTCGCCCGCGAGGAAGAAGTCGTCGGGCGAGACGTCGACCGAGCCCTTCACGCGCAGGTAGACGCCGTTGACCGACCCCTCGTCGCGGACGACGAGCTTGCCGTTCCGGTAGAAGAAGTTCGCGTGCTTCGGCGAGACGAACGGGTCGTCGGGGAAGACGAGCTGGCCGCTGCGGCCGACCACGTGCTGCTCGGCGTTGAGCTGGTAGCTGAGGCCTTCCACGCCCTCGCCGCGGATCAAGATCAACTTCGCCTTGCCCGGCGCCTGGAGCTGCCCGAAGAACTGCGTCCGTGCCTGGAGGATCTCCGGGGGCACGGCGGCTCCGCACCGACCACAGAACTTGTGCCCGAGCGGCACGGCGGTCGAACACGAACGGCACACGAAGTTCTTCGCTTGATCCATGAGCTCCTCGACGGACTTCCCTTTGGACGACTTCGCAGGCGTTGAGTAACCGGAGGCCTTGCGCGGCGCTCCTACGAGCGGCTTCGGCGGCGGCACCGGCGCCACCAGGTGTGGCGGGGGCTCGCGCCTCGTCGCCGGGCTCTTGCTGGACGACGGCCCGGTCCCTTCGAGCACGAGGGCGCTGCTGCACGCCTCGCACGACGATGAGCCGAGCATCGCGTACGTTTCGCACCTGCCGCAGACGATGCCGATCTCGAGGTCCATCGAGCGCGCCGAGCTTACCAAAAAAAGTGCCTCACCAGAGGATGTTGAACCTACGGGAACTATCCGTGAATCTCTCGCCCCACAGGCGGAAGACCACGTGCTGGCAGGTCGAGGCGTCGACCTGGCCGAAGTCGCGGGAGTCGGAGTGGATGTGGCGGTCGTCGCTGACGAGGAAGACCCGGCCTGGCTCGACCCGCGCGACGGTGTGGCCCTCGCGGTATTCGGGGTGCGTCAGGACGCTGTAGGTGAAGGCTCCGTTGTCCTCGACCGTGCAGGTGAGGGGGAGCTGCGCCTGCGAGACCGGATGGACGACCGTCACCACGCCGCACTGGAACCGGGACGCCGGAGCCTTGCCGTTGACGGCGACCCGCTCGTTCAGGACCTCCACCGTATCGCCTTCGACCCCGAAAACGCGGCCGATGGTGAAGGTCCCGCGACCGTCGGGCACGAGGCAGCGCGCGAGCTCGCCGAACCGCGGGGTGGAGTGGCGGCTCGTCAGGATGCGATCCTGGGGCCTCAGCATCGGCTCGACGGACGCGATGAAAAGCGGGTCATTGCCCGGGATTTCCCAGGTATCGAAGACGAACAGGTACAGCAGGAGGCCGATCGCGCCCACGACGGCGACGAACCAGGCCAGGCTGCGCATGAACGACGACCCCACGAGGGCGATCGTATCGACCCGCGGCTCGGAGGGCCAATCAGCTGGTGCGAGGAGCCAGCGGAAGCACGATCGCCACCTCGGCGCCCTCCGCGACGTTTTCCGCAGACGCCGTGCCGCCATGCGCTTCGACGATCCGCCGGACCAGAGACAGGCCGAGGCCCATCCCGTGCGCGCCGGGCGAGCGCGCCGAATCGGCGCCCATCACGAACGGCTCGAACGCGCGCGGCAGCACGGCGGCGCTGAAGCCGGGGCCGCGGTCCCGGACCGAAACGCGGGCCGTCTCGGCCACGATCGCCACCGTCACCTCGAGTGGCTCCGCCTTCGGGTGGCCGTGGTTCCAGGCGTTGCTGAAGAGGTTGTGGAGAGCGCGGCCGAGCAACGCTGCGTCGATCTTCACGCGCGCGAGCTCGGCGGCGGGCTCGACCGTCATCTCGATCGGCGCATCCTTCTCGGTGGCGATGCGCTTGCGCAGCCACGGCACCAGGTCGAGCTCCTCGAGATGCACGTCGGCGAGGCCCGCCCGCGCCGACGCCAGCAGGTCACCGAGGATGGTGTCCATCTCCACGAGCTGACGCTCGATGTCGTCGAGCGCAGCCGCCGGCTCCGGCCGATCGCGAGCGATCTCCACGGCGATCCGCGCACGACCGAGCGGCGAGCGGAGCTCGTGGCTGATGGCGGCGAGCAGCTCGCGCTGCTCCATCACCACCCGCGCGATGCGATCGGCCATGCCGTCGAACGCGCGCCCGACGTCGCGCACCTCCTCGGCGACCCACCGCCGCGGGAGCGTCTCGATGCCGGTGCGTGCCGTGAGATCCCCGGAGCCGAAGCGCTCTGCGGTCTGCGCGAGGTGCTCGAGCGGTCGCGCGAGCCGCTTCGAAACGCGCCCGGCAACGGCGCCCAGAACGAGGAGCGCGGCGCCCAGCGCCACGACGACGCGCCACCATTGCGGAGCGGGAGCACCGGTGCGCAGCTCGAGGGCGCCGACGATGGCGCCGTTCTTGACGATCGGCACGTACGCGACGCCGTCCTCGAAGACGATCCCGTTGTTGCCGCGGAAGCGGCGGCCCACCGGGAAGAGGTCGCCGTCGCGCCGGATCCGCATGTCGATGCCCGTGGTCTCGCGCAGCTCCGCGACGTACGTCTCCAGAGCCACGGAATCGTCCCAGCTGCGCGCGATCTTGCGCTGCACGTGCTTGGAGACCACGCGCGTCGGGTTGTCGTTGTCGCTGGCGGTGAGCGCCGCGACGAGCACGCTCGCGCCGATCGCGAGCACGATGGCCCCCAGGAACCAGCCCAGCAGGCGCACCTGCAAGCGGCGTAGCCGACGACCGCGGAACGTCGGCCGCCAGCTGGTAGGCGGGCCGGACCGCTTCACGCAGGCCTCGAGAGCACGTAGCCCACCCCGCGCACCGTCTTGATGAGGCGGGGCTCCTTGGGGTCGTCCTCGAGCTTCTGGCGGAGCCGGCTCACGTGCACGTCGAGCGAGCGATCGACGCTCGGATCGTAGGCCTGGCCCTTCGCCGCCTCACCGGGCTCGCGAACCTCGGTGGCCAGCTCCTCGCGCGTCACCGTGTCGCCGGCGCGCCGCGCCAGCACGAGGAGGATGCGGTACTCGAACGACGTCAGCGAGACCTCGGCGCCGTTACGCGTGACGACGCGCGCCGCATGATCGATCACCAGCGGCCCCACCGTGAGCCTCTCGCGCGCCGGCGGGCGCGCCTCGCCGCCGCCGCCGCCGCCGGGCCGGGCGCGGCGGAGGACGGCGCGCATGCGCGCGAGCAGCTCCCGCGGATTGAACGGCTTCGGGACGTAGTCGTCGGCGCCGATCTCGAGACCGATGATGCGGTCGGTGTCGTCACCGCGCGCCGTGAGCATCACCACCGGCACGTCGTGGCTCTCGCGGATGCGGCGGCACACCTCGAAGCCGTCGATGCCGGGCAGCATGACATCGAGCAGGACAACGTCGAAGGGGCTGGCCTGAAGGGCGGCGAGGCCGCGTGGTCCGTCGAGCACGTGCAACACCTCGACCTCGTGCGAGCCGAGATAGTCGATGAGGAGACGCGCTAGATCCGGGTCGTCGTCGACGAGCAGCGCGCGAATCATCGCGCTCAGCCCGGGCCGCCCGCGGTGAATGCGGCCTTCCAGTAGTTGCGCGCCCGCAGCGCGAGCGGTCCGTCGGGATGGGCATCCATCCACGACCGGAACGCGTCCATCGACTGGTCGTAACGACCCGCGCGGTAGTACGCGACGCCCAGCGCGTACCCCGTGGGATACGCGGGGTCGATCTCGCCGAGCTTCTTGATCTTGCCGGCGCGCCAGAGCTCGGAGGCGAGCCGCTCCTTCATCGCCACGTTGCTGCAGTCGTCGCTGCTGGCCGCGTTCCTGCGCATGCTCTCGAACGAGAAACGCTGGTCGTCCGGGACGTGCGGCCGCGTCAGGTACAACGTGTAGAGCGCACGTTGCTCGTCGAGCGTGAGCGCGAGCTCTGCCACCTGGGCGCCGCCCACCAGCGCGGTCCAGACGAGCTTGAACGCGGCGCGGCGCTGCGCGTCGTCGAGATCGAGGTCGTGGCCGTGGACCCACCCCGCGTCGGTCATGCGTTCGATGAAGCCTCCGCCCAGCTCCAGCAGGGTCGGGGACTGCTGGCCGGTGGACTCGAAGCGCTTCACCTCGAAGAGGAATTGTTCGAGCTGCACCGCCCGCAGCGTCT
>Ga0123336_10002967_pt1 | contig 14467 bp, 11 predicted proteins | sample SSSSmetaG_FD_96466 | JGI IMG/M metagenome (GOLD analysis project Ga0123336, IMG submission 96466) | Glacier valley bacterial and archeal communities from Borup Fiord, Nunavut, Canada, to study Microbial Dark Matter (Phase II) - ​SSSS metaG | ecosystem: Environmental > Aquatic > Freshwater > Ice... | reverse complement strand
GGTCGACGCCATCAAGTGCGATCCCGCCCTCTACGCTGCGTACAGCGCGAGCCCGGGCGTCAACGACACGCTCCCCATGAACTGCGTCACGTGGTTCGAGGCGATGGCGTTCTGCGCGTGGGACGTCGGCCGGCTGCCCACCGAGACGGAATGGAACTACGCCGCCGCCGGAGGCCGCCTCCAGCTCGAGGCGCCCTGGGGCGGGGGAGACGAGGTGCCGATCGACACGTCGCGCGTGTCCTTCGGCTGCCAGTCGGGCGACTCGATCGCCGAACCCGGCGCGCCGCCCTGCACGTTCAAGGACTACACGCCCGTGGGATCGCACCCCACGGGCAAGGCCCGCTTCGGGCAGGCCGACATGGCCGGCAACGTCTGGGAGCGCGTGCTCGATTACTTCGTCGACCCGTTCCGCCTGACCGACTGCGTCGACTGCGCCGACCTCCAGCCCTCGGCGGTCGGTCACGGGATCCGCGGCGGCGCCATCAACTGGGGCGCCGACTTCCAGCGCACCACGAACCGCACCGCGGTCAACTCCGAGACGCCGGGCACGCGTACGAACACCGTCGGCTTCCGCTGCGCGCGCGCCGTCCCGTAGGCGCCATGGTCACCCACGGATTCTTGCCGGCCGATCCCGCGCGCCAGGAACGCGCGCTCTTCGCGAGCCACCACGCGCCGACCCTCCCCGCGCGCGACGTGGCATACGTGCTCTGTCCGCCGCTGCACCTCGAGCTGATCCAGGGCTACCGCAGCATGCGTCGCTGCGCCGAGGAGCTCGCCGTCGCCGGGTTCCACGTCCTGCGCCTGCACTACGACGGGACGGGCGAGTCGGTGGGCGCGGACGACGAGGATCCCGGGCGCGTCACGGCCTGGTGCGCGAGCGTGCAGCGCGCGGTCCAGGCGCTCGCGGCGCTCCCCGGAGTCGAGAGCGTCGGGCTCATCGGCGTGCGCATCGGCGCGGCGTTCGCGCTCGAAGCGTCCACGCACGTCGCGGTCTCACAGCTCGTCCTGTGGGAGCTCGTGGGGGGCACGGCGTACGGCCGGGAGCTGGGCATCCTCGCGTCGTCGTCCCCGCAGCGTGTCCCGGGCGGCCTCGTCTGCGCGGGCTACTGGGTCTCGGACGCCACGCTCGCCGAGCTCGCCGCGCTCGACGTCGAGCGGCTCGAGCCGCGCGGTCGGCCCGAGGTGCTGCTCGTGCATCGCGATGATCGCAAGCCCGCCGCGCGCTTCCGCGCGCACTTCGAGCACCTCGGCTGCCCGACGACGGCGACGCAGCTCGCGGGGCACAAGGAGATGCTCGTGATGCCCCACAAGTCGCGCGTGCCCGACGCGATCCTCGGCGGCATTCGCGACTGGGCGCTCGCGCGCTCGCACGTGGTCGACGGCGCGGTCGCCCCCCTCGCGCTCGAGCCCGAGGCGACCGTCTCCGGCCTGCGCTGGCGGGTGCTCTCGTTCGGACCGACCCCGCGCCTCTTCGGCGTCCTCACGGAGCCTGCGTCCGGCGTGAAGGTCGGCGCCGCACCGGTGCTGCTCCTCACGGGCGGCGTCACGCCCCGCACTGCGGGCAACGGCAGCTACGTGGCGATCGCGAGGCGCCTCGCGGCGAAGGGACACGCGGTCCTCCGGATGGACGTCGCCTCGATCGGCGAGAGCGGCGTCGTCGACGGCTCCGAGGGCGACGGCAACGACGGCTTTCCGGCCAGCCTCGTCGACGACACGCGCGCCGGCCTCGAGCGCGCGAGCGCCGCTGCGCCCGGGGAGAAGGTGTGGCTGCTCGGCCTGTGCTCGGGGGCCTACGCGGCGTTCCAGAACGCGCTCGGTGATCCGCGCGTGGGCGGCCTCGTCCTCGTCAACCCGGTCGCGCTGCGCGAGCTCGCCGCGGCGCCGGGCGAGGGCGAGAGCGCAGGCGCGAGCGCGCTGGAGAAGGTCGACCAGCTCGAGCAGATGCAGCGCTACTGGCAGGTGATGCGCAGCGCGGAGAGCTGGAAGAAGCTCCTCTCGGGCAAGGCCGACGTCCGCCACCTCGCAGGCGTCGTGCGCGCGCGCGTCGGCGCGCGGCTCGCCGCGGCGAAGGAGAGCCTCGAGGCGCGCCTCGGCCGTGCGCCCCAGGGGCTCGCGGGCGACCTCGCCACGCTGCTCGCGCGCGGGGTGCGCGTGAGCCTCGTGTTCTCCGAGGGCGATCCGGGCCACGCGCTCGTGCTCGGGGAGCTGGGCGCCCGCCTGGGGGAGCTCACCGGCAAGGGCCTGCGCGTCGAGATCTTCGCCGGCGCGGACCACAACTTCCACGAGCTCGCGTCACGCCGCGAGCTCCTCGCGTGGGTGGAGTCGACGATCGCGGGCTGATGCGCGGGCCTCAGGGCGACTTGCTCGCCTCGATGGTGCGCGAGAAGCAGCCGAGGTTCGCGCGGTTGCCGTTGGGCATCGGCTCCTCGTCGACCGCCGCCGTGGGGTCGGCCTTGTCGATGGCGGCGCTGGTGACCTTGTCCTTGATCCACGTGCCCTTGGAGAAGCGGCCGGCGGCCGACTTCTCGTGGTAGTCGTTCGCCGCCTCGTCGCCGAAGTCGACGCTCGCGGGCTGGAGGACGCCCGCGCCGATCTTGCAGTTCGCGGGCTTTGCGATGGCGAGGCCCTGGGCGTTGCCCGACACGCAGTTGCCGGCGCCGATGCTGTTGGCGACGCTGAGCTCGTTGGCGCCCTCGGCGACGTAGAACGCGCTGTCGCCGTTGTTCCAGAAGATCGAGTTCGTGAACGAGGCCTTCGAGAAGCCCTCGATGTAGGCGTTGCCGCCGAAGGTGGCGTTGCTGACGGCGCCGTTCTGGTCGTAGACGTTGTTGACCACCGTGAGGAACTCGGCCGTGAAGGTCGAGCCGCCGCCGGCGTAGCCGGTGCCGTCGACGTAGATGGCCGCGCCGCGCACGAAGCCGTTCACCGCGTAGGCGCGGTTCCGGTAGAGGAGGTCGTGAGACATCGTGACGACCGCGCCGTCGTCGACGAATACCGCGCCGCCGATGCCGGCCGTGTTCTCGGTGAAGACGTTGAAGGAGAAATCGGCCTTCGCGATCTCCTGGAGGCTGTTGCTGTAGACGATGATCGCGCCGCCCCAGCCGCTGTTCGTGCCCACGCCGGTGGCGTTGCCGCGGAACGTATTGCGCGAGATCTTCGCGTGCGCGGCGTTGAGGTACACGCCGCCGCCGTGGTCGGAATAGCCGAGGTTCTTCAGGAACAGGTTCTGGTCGATGGTGAGCGTCACGTCGCCGCCGGCGGCGAGCGCCGCGCCCTTGGCGCCGACGTTGTCGCGGAAGACCGAGCCGAAGATCCGCGCGTGCGTGCTGTCGAGGAACACGGCGCCGCCGACCTGGGACTTCGAGCCGTTGCCGGCGAAGACGCAGCGGGCGATCGTGACCGTACCGTGCTCCTTGTCGTCGCCGAGGACGAGCAGGGCGCGCTCGCTCTTCTGGATCATGACGCCTTCGATGGCGAAGCCCTTCACGTCGGTGGTGGCGGAGAGCACCGGCGCGTTGGCGTTGGGGGCCTCGAGGACGGTCGCGCACGCGTTCGTGCGCGCGCCGAACCCGTGCGCGAAGCCGCCGAGGACCGTGACGCCGCGGTTCGGCACGAGGAGCTGCTCCTCGTAGGTGCCCTCGGCCACCCAGAGGACCGCCTTCGCGGTCGCCGCCGCGAACGCCTTCGCGACGGTGCGGAACGGGGCTTCGCGGGAGCCGTCCTCGGCGCCGGTGGCCTGCGCGTCGACGAAGAGCGTCGCTGCGCCCGCCGCTGGGGGCATGGCGAGCGCCGGGCAGGAGGCCGTGCTCAGGATCACGGCGCCAGCGGGCTCCGCACCGAAGGCTATCGCGCCGTCCTGGGCCTCGCCGCCCTGGGCCTCGCCGGTCGGAGCGACGGCGGCGGCGCCGGGGTCGACCGGGGCGGGCTCGCCGGAGTCGCGAGCGGGGAGGCAGCCCACGGTGGTGAGCGCGACGAGAGCCGAGAAGCCAAGGAGGGTCTTGAGCATGGAGCACCCCAACCTACGTTGGTGCCCGAAAAAGCTTCCCCGCCTGCCTGCGCATTCGCGCAAGGTGCGCAACGTCTCCGATCGGATGACAATCCGGGGGGTTAGCGGCGGGGACCGGGCGCGGGAATCACACGGCTGAGCTCGTTCGCCATCGCGTCGTACGCGGCCGCGGTCGGGTGGATGCCGTCCTCCGCCCAGAGCCGGGCGTCGGCTTGCTGGCGGTAGAGGAGCCGGAGGTCGACGACCTCTCCGCCCTTCGCCTTCGTCTCCTCGAACAGCACCGCGTCGAAGGTGTCCCGCTTGGCGGCGGTGCCGCCGTAGCCCTTGCCCTCGGGCGAGCGCCACCACTCGTTCTGGCCGAGCACCACGACCCGCGCGCCGCTCCGCGTGGCCGCCTCCAGGATCGTGCGGATCTGGGCGCGGTAGGCCGCGACTGGCACCTTGGTCGCGATGTCGTTCGAGCCGACCTGGAGCGTGATGAGCGTAGGTTTGAACGGCGCGATCTCCGGCAGCTCGTGCGCGATGACGTCGGCGGCGGTGTAGTGGGGGACGCCGAGGTTCTCGAGGACCACCGTGCGACCGCCGGCGCGCCATCGCTCGGCGAGCCGCGCCGGGAACGCCGCGGTCTCGAAGTCCGGCGACCCCTTGCCCTGGCTGATCGAGTCGCCGAGCGCGAGGTAGCGGATCTCGCCGGTCAGGGGATCGGCGCCGCCGTCCACGTTCGAGACCGGCGGGGCGGGGGGCGGCGGGCCGCCCTTGTCCTCGCAGCCGGGCAGGAGCAGAGGCAACACCGAGAGCAGCGAGCGCAGCCGAGCCTTGACGGCACGCACGATGGCGCCCGCTACTTGCCGCAGGGCGACGGGATCACGCGCGCGAGCTCGCCGGCCATCTCGTCGTAGCAGGCGTCCGTGGGGTGGATACCGTCGGCCGCCCAGAGCTTCTTGTCGGCATGGCTGCGGTAGAGCGCGCGAAGATCGACCAGCTCCGCGCCCTTCGCCTTCGTCTCCTCGATGAGCACGGCGTCGTAGGCGTCCCGCTTCTCCATCGTGCCGCCGTAGTTTGGACCTTCCGGCGATCGCCACCACTCGTTCTGCGGGAGCACCACCACGCGCGCCCCGCTCTTCTTCGCCGCGTCGAGGATGGTCTTCACGTTCGCGCGGTACGTCTCGATCGAGACGTTGTTCGCGATGTCGTTCGCGCCCACCTGGAGCGTGATGAACGTCGGCTTGAAGGGGGCGATCTCGGGGACCTCGTCCGCGAGGATCTGGCCCGCCGTGTAGCCCGAGACGCCCACGTTCTTCAGCTCGACGGTGCAGCCTCTGGCGCGCCACCGCTCGGTGAGGCGCGCGGGGAAGGCGGCCGTCTCGAAGCTGTCGGTGCCGATCCCCTGCGTGATCGAGTCGCCGAGCGAGAGGTAGCGGACCTCGCCGGTCCGGGGATCAGCGCCGCCGCCGGCATCCGAGACGCCAGGCGCCGGGGGCGCCGGACCAGCGGCGCTGTTCCCGCCGCCGCCGCGACACGCGACCGCGAGCGCGGCTGCCGCCATGACCAAGACGCTTGCTACCTTCACGGTCGAACTCTAGCCCGCGCCGCCCGGCCCGTCACGGCGACCCCGCGCCTTGTCGCGTCCTGCGACACCCTTGCGCGATGAGGCGCAACGCCGGTCGCAATCGATGATATCCGAGGCTGTGTCCTCGGTCGCCGAAGGAGCCGTGCGCGGCGCGGCCTGGAACGTCGCCACGACCGTCGTGACGCGGCTCGCGGGGCTCGTCGGCACGCTCCTCATCACGCGCTTCGTCGCCCCGCAGGATCTCGGTGAGGTCGCCGCCGCCTCGGTGTGCGTCCTCACCGCGATGATGTTCACGCAGCTGCGCTACGGGAACTACCTCATCGCGAAGAACGCGAACCCCGACGAGGCGTTCAACGCGAACGTCGTGCACATCGCGCTCGGCTTCGTGGCGGTCGCGGTGGTGATCGCGCTGCGTGACCAGCTCGGCCACTTCTTCGACTCGCCGAACATGGGCAAGTACGTCCCGGGATTCGCGCTCGCCGCGCTGATCGAGCGCGTGAGCTACATCCCCGAGCGCACGCTCGTCCGCGACCTCAAGTTCCGACCGCTCTCGATCGCGCGCTCCTTCGGCGAGCTCGCGTACACCGCGCTCTCGCTCGCCACCGCGCCGTTCATCGGCGGGATGGGCATCGTCGTCGGCAACCTGGCGCGCGCCTTGATCCTGACGGCCATGACGATGCGCGCGGCGAGCTGGAAGGAGTACGGGCCGCGCAAGCCGCTCCGCTGGTCGATCATCCGCGAGATGACCCTGTATTGCGCGCCTGGCGCCATCTCCGGCCTGTGCGAGCTGGCGGCGTACAAATGGGACAACCTGCTCGTCTCGCGCTACTTCGGGCCGCGCCAGCACGGCATCTACAACCTGGCCTACAACCTCGCGGACACGCCGACGGGCGCGGTCGGCGAGCAGGTCGCGGACGTGCTCTTTCCGTCGTTCGCGAAGCTCGAGCCCGAGCGCCGCGAGCCCGCGCTGAAGCGCGCCACCGGGCTCATGGGCCTCGTCATCTTCCCGCTCGCCGTCGGGCTCGGCGCCATCTCCGCGACCGTGGTCAACGTGTTCTTCGACGCCCGCTGGCGCGAGGTCGCGCCCATGCTCGCCATCCTGAGCATCCTCTCCGTCGCGCGCACGATGGCCTCGCCGCTCGTGGCGTTCATGCAGGCTCAGCACCGGCGCCGGCCGCTCATGATCCTCTCGGTGGCGAAGGTCGGCATCCTGCTCGCGTGCATCATGGTGTTCGCGCCGTACGGGCCGCTCTGGACGTGCGTGGGCGTCGGCGCCACGTTCGTCCTCGACACGTTCCTGTGCCTCCTGATCGTGCAGGTGCTGGACGGCGTGAAGATGGTCTCGCTGCTCGGCGCCGTCCTGCCCGTGGTGATCGCCTCGGCGGCGATGGCGGCGGGCGTCTACGGCACGCGCATCGGCCTCGCCGCGGTGGGCATCGGGCCCAGCTGGTTCTCGCTGATCCTCGAGGTGATCGCGGGGGGCGCGGTCTACGTCGGCGCGGCGTTCGTGGTCGCGCGGCCCCTCGCGATGGACCTCGTCACGCAGGTGAAGAACGTGATCCGTCGCCGTCGCGGGCAGGAGTGAGCGTCACGCGGATGAACTGCGGGATGACGAGATCGTCGTTCGCGAGGTCGTAGACGTAGCGGGTGACGCCGCCCTCGGCCTCGCCGTCGGAGGCGAAGCCGAGCCGTGGATAGAGATCCACGACCGGTCCGTTCTTGGGCGTGGGGATGAATTCGCCGACCAGGCGCGTGCACCCGACCGCGCGCGCCTGCTGCGCGAGATGGGCGAGGAGCGTCTGCTCGATGGCGCGGTTCGCGGCCCGACAGCTGAGGACGAAGCTGTGGACCACCGCGTCGCTCCCGCTCTTCGTGAGGACCGCGACCGCGATGAGCCCCATGTCGCCGTAGCGATCGCTGAGGCGCAGCCACGTGACGCCGAGGCCGGCCTCGCGCTCGTGGATGGCCGCGAGCTCGGCCTCCGAGACGCGGCGCGTGGTGGTGTTGAACTGGTTGGTCTTCACGACGAGCTGCGCGATCCGCTGCGCGGTGAGCGCGCTGAAGCCGCCGATCTCCACCTCCATCCGGAGCGAGGGCAAGAAGTCGCCGGACGAGCCGGCCTGCGCCTCCGACTCCCGGCGCTCGATCTGCGCCTGGTAGGACTGCGCGCGGAGCCGGTCCTCGGCGGTGAGCGTCGGGACGTCGAACGCGACGACCCCCTCGAGCGCGCGCACGTACAGCGCCGGATCGGTGGGGACGTCCACGACGTGGACCTCGGGCGCGCCCTCGGCGACCTCCGCCCGCTCCACCGGGTTGTCGTCGAAGAACACCAGGCTATCGAGCCCGATGTTCAGCTCCGCGGCGATCTCCCGGAGGTTCTGGCTCTTCGGGCTCCAGTTGATGCGCGTGGCGGCGAAGTCCTCCAGCTTCAGCAGCATCTCGGGGTGAGTCGCCAGCGCCTCGTGCACGACAGCCGCGTCGTTCTTGCTCGCGATGGCGAGGAGGATGCCGCGATCACGCAGGCCGAGCGCGGCGCGCTGGAGATCCTTGAATGCCTTGCCCGGGTGATCGTCGCCGAGCTGGATGCCGCCCACGCCGTCGTCCCCGATGACGCCGCCCCACACGGTGTTGTCGAGGTCGAGCACCAGGCACTTCGCGGCCGGGCGCAGCGACCCGCGCAGCGTGCGCACCAGGTGGCGCGCGAGCAGCGGCTGGTTCGCCGCGGAGACCGGCGTGCGCGAGAGCGCCCACAGGCGCGGATCGGTCCAGCGCGCAGCGCCCGCGGCGTTGACGAGTCCGGCGTAGTCCCAGACGTGACAGGCCGCGCGCTTCGCGATGCGCTCGAGCAGCGCGCGGTTCAGCGCCGGGATCTTGTAGGTCAGAGATCCGGGTAGGTTTGCGTCGAAGATCGTCCCGAGGCGCTGCTCCGGCATGGCGAAGTTGGCGACGAGCGAAGGGCCCTGTGAGCGCTGCCGGAACATCGCGAGCGTGCTCTCGAGGCGTGCGAGCATGTCGTCACCGAGCGCCTCGAACGCATCGTTGGGCGCGTCGGAGTAGACTCGGTAGCCCAGGTCGGGATGGAGATCCTCGAGGCGCATCATGACGACGAGCACCTCGGTGGCCCCGTTCTTCGCTCGCCACTCGTCGCCGAGCAGCGCCTGCTCGAACTGACCGAACCCCCCATGATGAATGTCGACATCGAAGCCCTGCCGCGCCGCCTCGACCTTGAGGTAGGGCTCGAAGAGCGTGGTCGTGTAGCTCGCGAGGAGGACGAGGCGCACCGGCTGGAGCCGGGCGCGGGCCTCGGGATCCGCGGCGAGGGCGCGGGCGCGCGACATGTACTGCGCGGGCGAGAGCGCGGCCTCGTCCACCTTCGGCTCGCTGGCCATCAGCCTTGCTCGAGCCGGGCTCGGATCTTCCTCAGCGTGCGGAGCTCTGGTATCTCCGCTGTGGCGAAGGCGATCTCGAACTCGGCCTCGAGGGTCATGATCAAGTTGAGGTGCGCGACGGAGTCCCACAACGGCGTCGTTCCCGGCCCATCGTCGTCGGACAGGCGGAGCCCGTCAGGTCCGAAGACGGATTCGAGCACGGCGCGCAGCTGGTCTTCTCGTTTCGTTTCCACGTTCCCTCTTCCACGTTTCCGTTTGGCGGACATCCATGTTTGAGACGGCGGCTCGGGCGGGCGGGCGCGATGGGCGCGATGGACGCGATGGGCGCGGCGAGCGCGAAGGCGAACGACCGGTGGTCCACGGATTCTTCGATGGTCCCCGACCCGTGTTCGCAAGTTATCACGCCCCCGCGCGGCCGGTCCGGGACATCGGCTTCGTGATCTGCCCGCCCCTCGGCTGGGAAGGGATCCAGGTCTACGCGAGCATCCAGCACCTCGCCCACGAGCTCGCCGCCGCCGGCTTTCCTGCGGTGCGCGTGCACTACGACGGGACCGGCGAATCGCTCGGCTCGGACGAGGAGCCGGGCCGCCTCGCGGCGTGGATCGAGAGCATTCGCCGCGCCGCCACGGCGCTGGCGGCGAGCGGCGAGGTCACGCGCGTCGGCCTCGTCGGCATGCGCCTCGGCGCCACGATGGCGATGGCGGTCGCGGCCGATCTCGAGGTCGCGAGCCTCGTCCTCTGGGAGCCGTGCGTGAGCGGCGCGCACTACACGCGCGAGATGGCGATCCTCGCCTCGGCGGCGCCGAGCGCCATCCAGGAGGGCCGGCGGACGCGCCCGAGCGGGATCGAGGCGGGCGGCTACCTGCTCACCCAGGAGACGATCACCAGCCTCGAGGCGCTCGACCTCCTGAAGGTGCAGCCGCGCGGGACGCCCGACGTGCTGCTCGTTCACCGCGACGACCGCCCGCCGACGTTCGGCAAGAAGCTCGCGGCGCACCTCGAGCGCGCCGGCTGCGCGGTGACCTCGGAGCAGCTCCCGGGGCACAAGGCGATGATGACCTACCCGGAGAAGTCGCTCCCGGCGACGGCGATCGTGGCGCGCATCCGCGGCTGGGCCACGCAGGTCTCGCAGGTCTCGCAAGCGACCGAGGGCGCGCCGCGCCTCGCGCTCGCGGAGGACGCCGTCGACGGGCCGACGCGCCGCCGCCCGGTGCGGTTCGGACCGGCGCAGCGGCTCTTCGGCGTGCTCACCGGGCCTGCCTCCGGCGTCGCCAAGCGTGCGCCGGTGCTCCTGCTCACGGGCGGCGTCGTCCCGCGCACCGGCGTCAACCGGATGTACGTCATCATGGCCACGCGCCTCGCCGAGCTCGGGCACACCGTCCTCCGCATGGACGTGTCGGGCATCTGCGAGAGCCCGCCCGCGGAGGGCGCGGCGCCCAACGATCCGCACGCAGCGACGCTCCTCGACGACGTCCGCTGCGCTGTGAGCCTGCTCCTCGAGAGCACGGGTCAGGAGACCCTCACGCTGCTCGGGCTGTGCTCCGGGGCGTTCGCGTCGTTCCAGACCGCGCTCGCCGAACCGCGCGTCCGCGGCCTCGTGCTGCTCAATCCCGAGGTGTTCCACCTCGAGGACGGCTCGCCGAAATTCTCGCAGACCGAGCAGAGCCAGGCCGCGAACCACTACCGGCAGGCGCTCTTCAATCCGGCGAGCTGGAAGAAGCTGCTCTCGGGCAAGGCGAACGTCCGGTACCTCGCGGGCTTCGCCTCGGCGCGGCTCGTGACGACGGCGAAGACCGTGGCGGCGCGCGTCAGGGGGCGCATCACGAAGGTGCCCCAGGGGCTCGCCGGCGATCTCCACGGGCTGCTTGGACGGGGCGTGAAGATCACCATCGTGATGGCGGAGGGCGATCCCGGGCACGCGTCCCTCATGAGCCAGCTCACGCCCGATCTCGAGACCTTGCGTGCCCTCGGGTTCCAGCTGCGCCTCACGCCCGGTCCGGATCACACGTTCAACGATTTCTCGGTGCGGCTGCCGCTGCTCGAGGAGCTCGTCGCCACGATGGCGGACCGATGATGGCGGGGCGGCGCGGGTTCGTGCTGGGCGCGTTCGCGGGGCTGATCAGCGCGTGCGGCAAGCCGCGCACCGTGCGCAGCGCGGCGCATGCGGGCGTCGACTTCGTGGAGCTCGTGCCGCGCACCCCGGACGCGAGCTTGCCGCTCGTGATCGCGGTCCACGGCCGGGGCGGCGCACCGGAGCACTGGGTGGACGGCTGGATGAAGTTCCCGGGCCGCGCGCACTTCGCGCTCCCGCGCGGCTTCGATCGTCACGAGGGGGGCTTCGCGTGGTTTCCGTGGTCGACGGACCTGAAGAGCGACAAGCTCGCCGCTGACGTCGCGGCGGCGGAGGCGCGGCTCTGGAAGGGGATCGCGGAGCTCGCGGCCGGCCGAAAGGTGCTCGTCGCCGGCTACGATCAGGGCGCGCTCCTCTCGTTCGTGATGGCAGCGCGCCATGCCGACGCGATCGCGCACGCGTTCCCGGTCTGCGGCGCGTGCCCCGAGGCGCTGCTCCCGCAGAGCGGCGCGCGCTCCGCGCCCGTCACGGCGTACCAGGGCACCGCGGACGACGTGTTCCCGCTCGCGTCGACGCGCGCGAGCGTCGAGGCATTCGCGCGCGACGGCCGGCGCGCGACGCTCCGCGAATATCCCGGCGTGAAGCACAGCCCGACCGACGCGCTCCACGAGGACCTGTGGGCCGACATGCAGTCCGCGCTCTCGGGGAAGGGTTAGCGACGGTTGGGGGAGGCCGGGAGGGGCTTGTCGACAGGGGGAGCGTCGCCGCCGTCGACCCGCTGGGGGAACCTGGTCTGCACGCGCGGCTTCGTGGGGCGGCCGCCGCCGAAGATGTCGAGGCCGAGGATCGCTGCGTGGCGGACGAGGGGAGGGGTGGCGCCGAGGCCCGAGCCCGCCGTCTGGCCGACGAACTGGTAGCGCAGCGACAGGTTCAGGAAGTCGGCGAGGCCCCAGCTGATCTCGGCGTCGTGCAGGACCGCGTCGAACTCGTTGCCGTTCGCGCCCTCGCGCAGATCGAGCGTGGTCGCGCGCAGGAAGCCGCCGGACACGCTGAGCAGCACGCGGTGGACGTCCGAGATCGGCGTGTACGCGCGCAGCGTGACCTGGTGGGCACGCAGGATGGTGCCGAGGAAGAGGTTCGGCTCGAACCCACCCGCGTAGGCGAGCGAGGCGCCCGAGCCGCCGTCCGTGTAATAGAGAAACGAGGCGCGACCCGCGGGCGCGACCTGCGTCTTGGTGCCCTCGTCGGGGCTGAACGCCACCGCGGCCGCGATGCCCACCGAGCTCGTCCAGGAGCGGCTGAAGTCGTGATCCCAGGTCGGCCCGAGCGAGAGCACGATCGCGCGTGAGCGGACCAGCGGCGGGACGATGCTCCGGGCGTACTCGACGTTGAGCTCGGCGCCGAGCGCGTCGAACGTCCAGCTACGCTCCGCGCCGATCACCGCGCCGAGGATGTAGTTGTCGAGGCGGACGTCGAGGTCGAGCGAGCGCACGTAGGTGCCGCTCACCGACTGACTCAGCGTCACGTTCTCGCTGATCTCGTGCCGGAGCCCCTCGGTGAGGGTCAGCGTGCCGAGCTGGCTGTTCAGCGTCGAGAGCCCCGAGACCTGCGTGTCCGCGGTGCGCTTGACGAGGAGGTAGTTGCCGACCGACGACTGGAGCACCGAAGCGCCGAGGAGGAGGCGCGTCGTCGGCGCGATGTCGTGCGCGATGGTGAGCGACAGGGTGCTCGCGATCCCGTTCGGCAGCGCCGTGTCGAGCGAGGCGGTCACCGAGCCGGCGATCCCGACCTGGGTGCGGTCGCTGCCGAAGTAGTAGCCGAGCTGCGGGGTCGCCGCGATGAAGAAGCCGTTCTGGTCGTTGCCCGGGCTGCGCGTGAACGCAGCGCCGGTCTGCAGCGTGAGCGCGGGCACGAGCTCGTCGGCGCGGGCCGCGCCCGGGAGGACCGCCGCGGCGCCGAACGCGCCGCACAGCGCCGCTGCACGCCCGAACCATCGCGTCACCGGCCGCACCGTGGCTACCCCTCTTCTCCGCCGGAGCCGCGCTTGACCATCGTGATGGTGCGGCCGCCGTCGCTATGGGTCACGTCGTCCATGAACGTGCGGATGAGAAAGAGGCCGCGGCCCGAGGTGCGCTCCAGGTTCGCCGGGTCGGTCGGGTCGGGGATGGTGGTCAGGTCGAAGCCCGGTCCGTCGTCCGACACGACGTACGTGACCGCGCCAGGAGACTCGCTGAGCGTCACGCGCACGCGGCGCTCGAGATAGGGAGAGAGACAGCGCCGCTCCTCGGCCAGCCGATCGTGCGCGTCGGGGTCGGACTCTTTCAGCGTCGACGGGAGCTCGAGGTTCCCGTGCAGCATCGCGTTGACGATGGCCTCGCGCAGGGCGACGGACACCTGGATGCGCGAGGTCTCGTCGACGAGCGCCACGCGGGCGAGGCGCGTCTCGAGCACGCCCACCACCGCGGTGACCTCGCCGAGATCGTTGCCGAGGTCCCAGCGCGCGCGTGCCTGGGCGCGCACGGAGAGCGGCGCCTCGTCGAAGTCGCGGACCGAGAGGATCGAGCGCACCGTGTCCGCGAGCGAGCGCGCGAGGTCGCGCTTCGGGACGAACGACGCCGCGCCGCGCTGGAGCGCGCGCACCGCGATGTCCTCGCTCCCGTGCGCGGTCATCAGGATGACCGGCACGTCCGGATAGCGCGCGCGGATGGCCTCGACGAGGACGAGGCCGTCCATCTTGGGCATCTGGAGATCGGTGACGACGAGCTCCGCGCGCTCCTCGGCGAGCGAGGCCAGCGCCTCGTCTCCGTTGGCAGCGACGCGCGTGGTGAAGCCGGCGCGCGTGAGCAGGCCAGACGCGAGGCGCCGGTCGATCGGCGAGTCGTCGACGACGAGAATGCTCACGCTGCTCCCTCCTCGTGCACGGCGCGCATGGCGCGCATGGCGGGCAGCGCGGCGTCGATCGCGGCGCGGAGCCCGGCGATCTCGCGCTCGACCGCCGGCCGCTCGAAGGGCTCCTCCAGGGCGAGGCGCTCGATGGTGAGCGCCGCGTCGAACCCGCCGCGGACGCCGCACGTGTCGACCGCGCCCTTGATGGTGTGCGCGACGCCGCGGAGCGCGGCCCCGTCACGTCCAGCGAACGCCGCGTCGAGGCTGGAGAGCCAGACCGGAGCCTCCACGAGGAAGACGTCGAGGAGCTCCTGCATTAGCGCGTGATCGCCGCCCGCGCGCGCCATGGCGCTCGCGAGGTCGAAGCCCAGCGCCGCGGGTTGGGGTGGGGGCGGGGGCGCGGGCGCGAGCGGGTCGGGCTCCGGCTCCGGCTCCGGCTCCGAGGGCGCCTGCGCACCGAGCTCCCGGCGTGACGGCGCGAGGACCGAGTCGGGGACCACCTCGCCGAGCGTCGTGACGAGCTCGGCGAACGACACCGGCTTCGT
>Ga0123336_10002964_pt1 | contig 14474 bp, 11 predicted proteins | sample SSSSmetaG_FD_96466 | JGI IMG/M metagenome (GOLD analysis project Ga0123336, IMG submission 96466) | Glacier valley bacterial and archeal communities from Borup Fiord, Nunavut, Canada, to study Microbial Dark Matter (Phase II) - ​SSSS metaG | ecosystem: Environmental > Aquatic > Freshwater > Ice... | reverse complement strand
ATTTTAGGCTGCATTGCTAGAGAACGCGCAATAGCGACGCGCTGCTGTTGTCCCCCAGAAAGTTGTCCGGGATATTTTTGTGCTTGTTCCAAAATTCCTACTCTTTCTAACAGTTGCATTGCTACTTCTTCAGCTTTTTTCTTGGGCCAGCGGCGCACCCACACGGGCGCTAGCATGACGTTTTGCAAGACTGATAAGTGGGGAAATAGGTTGAATTGCTGAAACACCATTCCTACTTCCCGGCGAATTGTCTCGATGTTACGCAAGTCGTGGGAAAGTTCGATGCCGTCGATCGTAATTTTACCTTGTTGGTATTCTTCTAAGGCGTTAAATGTGCGGATAAATGTGGATTTTCCCGAGCCGGATGGGCCCATGACTACGACGACTTCGCCTCGGTTTACGTTCATGCTGACGCCACGCAGTACGTGAAATTGTCCGTACCATTTGTGGACGTTTTCTGCTACGATTACTGTTTCTGGGGCTGTTAGTTGAGTTTCCATATTTTTTTTACCGCTGATGTAAGCAGATGAACGCGGATGAACGCAGATAGTTTTTTACCTTTGACTTACTTCTAAACTTCGTTCTATTTTGCGACTGGCTAAGGACATTGAGTAGCAAAATACCCAATAGATGATGCCGACGAATATGTAAACTTCGGCGTACCTGCCGATGTAGGAGGGATTTGCTAAAACTGCGCGGGATATGCCGATTAATTCTAACATTCCGAATAGGGAAAGCAGGGATGTATCCATGAATAATCCGATGAATTGGCCGCCGATCGCCGGAATGACAGTTCGCAACGCTTGAGGCAGTACAATCAGGATTGTGAGTAAGGGTGTATTTAGCCCGATCGACCTTGCTGCTTCTATTTGTCCCCTGGGTACGGCCTGCAAACCGCCGCGCACGTTTTCAGCCAAGTAAGCTGCACTAAATAATGTTAATCCGGCGATCGCTCTAATGACTCTATCCAATTTGGGATATTCTGGTGGCAAGAATAATTGCAGCATCACTTGACCTAAAAACAAAATGCCAATTAACGGTAAACCCCGAACAATTTCAATATACAATGTTGAAAACAATTTGACGACTGGCAAAGAACTTTGTCTGCCGAGGGCGAGCAATACTCCCAAAGGAAAGGAAAGAACTATACTAATCACTGCTAAAAACAGCGTCAACACTAAACCGCCCCAATCATTTGTTGACACTTCTGTCAAGCCCAACCCGCCTTTAATCAACCACAGAATTAGTGGGAAGGAAAGAGCCCAAATTGCTGGCATCCACCCCAGAATTTTGGGGTTTATTTTTCTGGCGATGGCATAGCTGGCGGTGGCTGCGATGATAATTCCTAAGAGGTAGAGGCGAGAGGTGAGGTCGATCGGCGAAATGACCGCACCCACAACCGCAGCACCGAGTATAATTAGCAAAGGTGGATTCCAAAGCCGTTCTTCCCGCTGAATGTTTCCCCAAGTCAAGCCTCCCAACAAGGCAATTATTGCCGCTACTATCCAGAGTCGCCAGTAGGATTCGCTGGGAAATCTGCCTGCAAAAAATAGTGGCAAGTTGGCTTCTAACACGCGCCACTGAGCTTTTGTAGTTGCCCAAACGATAATTCCTTTAATAGTTTGAAAGGCGACAATTAGGCAAACTACTGTCAGAATACTGTTGTACCAGGTACTAAATAAGTTTTTGCGCGCCCAATTCCAAGGGGTGGGCGATTCGGTGGCTGGGGGCGAGAGCACGGGGGTTGTTTCCATATGGTGGTTTTCAATCCTATCAGATAAAGTAACAATAACTTATTGTATTAACCCGCTTGGAGTGGGTTTTGTCTTTGTAATCGCCAGGGCTTATTGTCGCCGATTTATCCAATCTTCTCCACCTGGTAACTGACTTAAATGCTGGGCTAAGACTGCGGGTAAATCTTTTGCGGAATGGAGATAAGTCAAATTCAATAACGTCACAGCAGTGTGGATAATCAAGTTTCTATCCATCATTTCTGCAAGTTGAAATTGAGTATAAACACCATTCAATACTTCCTCTGCCGCCTCTGCAATCGCATCTTCGATCACCTCCTCCTCTATGAAATTCTCCCATTCATCAGAATTGATGTAATAAGATGTTTTATTGTCTTTAATATTTGCCTTTTTAATTTCTCTAATTGCATTGCGAATTGAATTTGCCCAAGAACCAGTTAATCGGTGTTCAACTTGATTTTTAATCAAATGAATCAGCAAAACATTTAAAAAAGATTGAATCTGCCGCAGAATTGCCTGTTTACTCATGCCATCTAACTCATCGACAATTGCCAAAGCATCCGTATACCTTCCTTCCAATATGCTAGTTCTAAGATCGATTAATTCTTGTGTCATTTTATTCTCCTTAAATTTGATAGTGGCAAAGCCAGATACTTGTTGTTACTGAGAATTAATTACACTAGCTAAGATTCCTAAAATTTTATTAACATCTCTGAGGTAATATTCGGTCAAATCTATTTCAATTACTTGGTCTTTTAATTTTAGAAATCTCCAGTTAGTTCCGCTAGTAACAGCGCCATAGATCGCAGGAATTTCGTTTCCTTCACGTTCATTAAATATTCTAGCTGCCAACATCTCCGCTACGCACTGTCCCAATCCGCCATTAATATTTTCCTTTTTTGCTTCTACAATTATAATTACTGGTGCGGTAACAATCAACAACTCTGGAGAACGACTAATCAGAAAATCGCAACTTCCATTTAATCCTTTTTCGGCATCAATTGTAAAGTCTATTCCTGAAAAAAAGCTAATTTCAGAATTAAATTGTTTTCTAAGTTCGATTAAAATCGGTGCAATAATCATTTCGGAGCGAGCTTTTTCCGTATTACTGCTAATAGCTAACGGCACAGTATACAGAAGGGTTTCTACTAAAAAACTACTACTTTCTAAGTCTGGAATAGCAGAAAACATATTAACTGCATCTAAAATTTTAAGTTCAAAAGTTTTAGATACTTTTGCTAAACTAAAATCACTGTATGCCATTTTTCTTTAATCCTATATCAAAAATCTAAAATTGTCATTTACCTTTCCTTGAGTTGTACTGTACTATTGTACCAATTCATGAACAGAGAAACTGTCAAACTAATTGTGAGGTATGTTACCATGATAATTAGCATTGTTTCGATCGCCCTTCCGGTCTGATTCAAGGTCGGAGATCCCACCACAAAGTAAACGTCGGGATAAGCAACCGCAACCGCCAAACTCGAATTCTTTGCTAAATTGAGATATTGACTGGTTAAAGGTGGCACAATCACCCGCAAAGCTTGGGGCAAAATTACCATCCGCATCATTGTTCCAGACTTCAATCCCAAGGACTTTCCAGCTTCCCATTGGCCTCTCGATACTGATTGAATTCCGGCCCGGACAATTTCGGCAATGTAACTACCAGTATACAGGCTGAGTCCTGTGACTAGGGCTGCAAATTCGGGAGTTAATTTTAATCCTCCTTCGAGTTGCAATGCTGGTGTCAGACGCGGGAAATCTAGGCGAAAAGGTAGATTTCTGGTAATAGTCAAAGCTAAGATTGCACTTAGGACGATCGCACCCACAGCCCAAAACAACTGTCTTCCCGGCTTAGCTTCTTCTAGCATCACCCGCGCCCGCCACATCCACAGCCCAGCCGCCGCCAAAACTCCGATAGTTAGCAAAATCAACCAAATCTCAAAACCGGGCAAAGCCGCAGGCCAAGGTACAGCAATGCCGCGATTTGTCAAGTAAATCGGCCCGCCAATCTGCGGGTTATCTTCCAGTTTTGGCAGGGAAATGAAAACTGCAAAATACCAGAAAAATAATTGCAGCAATAATGGCGTATTCCTCAAAATCTCCACATACAAACCAGCTAAGGTTCGCAGCAACCAATTGTCAGAAAGGCGCGCAATTCCTACAGTCAAACCCGCAATTGTTGCGAAAATTAGCCCGAGGCCCATTACACGCAACGAGTTGATTAAACCGACAAAATAAGCTTGTTTGTAAGTGTTTTCGGGACTGTAGGGAATCACGCTTTCGCCGATGTCAAAGGATGCTTGGGAATTGAGAAAGTCAAATCCAAAGGCAATCCCCAGTTGTGCGTAATTGGCGCTGAGGTTGTCCCAGAGAATGGCGATGACAGTTATTACTAAAATCACGAATATCGCCTGTCCGGTTATTTTCCAGAAGCGATCGTCCCGCAGCAGTTTTGATATATCTTGAAATTTTGACAATTTATGAGATTTGCCCGGTTGAGGTTCTGGATTCATAATTTTTTAATGTAAATCGAACTATACCTAACCTTGCTGTCTGAAATATCTTGTAGGGTGCGCATTGCGCACCTTATATCAATTCCGGCTGTGCCGGAATTAATATTACCCGCAATCAGGAGACGGCACTACCCATAGGTGTCAACTTAAGCCTGAAAGCGTTGATAAATGTCGTTTTTACCATAGTCCAGATCCCCCTAAATCCCCACCCCCCCTAGCCCCCCCAAGGGGGAAGGGGGACTTTGATCGGACTCTTGTCCCCCCCGACCTAAGGGGGCTAGGGGGGATCTGGATTTAATAGTCAAACAACAATCTCTGACTGGATTTGAGATTAAGTTGACACTAATAGGCAGTGCCGTCTCCCTACAATTAATCGGGGTAGGGATCTGTCTAAAATATTTTGTTGGTTAACAGTTAACAGTCAACCAAATTTAGCGGAACGGCGGCGAGTAAAGCAAACCGCCATCTTTCCAGAGTTTGTTTTGACCCCGGTCTAACTTAAGTGTACTTTTCGGGCCGAGGTTACGATCGTACATTTCGCCGTAATTCCCCACTTTCTTAACAATTCGGACGGCGAAGTCGTTCGGGAGTCCGAAACCTTTACCTAAATCTCCTTCTTTTCCTAGCAAACGTTTGACGTTCGGATCTGTAGTGCTTGCCACAATTTGGTCTACATTGGTCGAATTAATTCCCAAATCTTCAGCTTCAAACGTCGCAAAAACGATCCATCTCACCGCGTCCGACCATTTATAATCGCCGCTTTTTACCGCTGGGGCTAACGGTTCTTTTGACATGACGATCGGCAAAACAACATTATTCTCAGGAGTCGGCAGAGTTGTGCGCTTAGACACGAGTTGCGATCGATCGGCTGTAACACCTTGACAGCGACCTTGTTGATATGTCGCAAAGGTAGCATTCACATCTTCAAACACCACAGGAGTGTATTTAACTCCCAATTTTCGCATTTGGTCAGACAAATTCTGTTCCGTGCTCGTACCTGTCTGCACGCAGATCGATTTGCCCGCAAAATCTTTTAAACTTTTGATGCCGCTATCTTTTTTGACCATGATGCTTTGAGAGTCATAAAAGATAATTGGCGCAAATTCCAGTCCGGTAGTGCTATCGCGACTCGCCGTGAAGGTGGTATTTCGGCTGAGAATATCGATTTCTCCAGCCTGCAAAACTGTAAATCGATCTTTGGCGTTGAGCTTTCGGTACTCTACTTTTTCGGGATCGTCAAATATTGCCGCCGCCACAGCCCTGCACACATCCACATCCAGCCCCGAGTATTTGCCTTTTTCGTCTACAAAGCTAAAACCCGGCAATTCGCCACTGACGCCGCAAATCAATTTGCCACGACTGACAATTGTATCTATCCGACTCGAAGTTTGTTGCGCTTTGTCGCCCGCCGTTGTTGCTGGTGTTTGTCCGACTTGTGCCGATCGATCTCGACAAGATGCCAACGGTGCCACCAATAACACACTTGTTAGCAGCAGAAATCCCCATTTACGCATAATTTTTAGTAGAACGCTTTCTCGACAATCCTACCTTGTAGCTGACGAGAAGTCTTGCTATCTACGATGTACAACAGCTTAGCCGTTCTGAACCGAGTCATGCACCCTGACAAGTGTACTGATTATTAGCCTTTGATTTTTTTTTGCGCACTGCGGACGATCGTCCTTTGCTGAAATATTTATGGAATTTTTATTTAATACGTTTAGAACCGTTCTGGTGCTAGACGCTGCTCAGCTAAATCGCGGATTAGAGACAGCCGAGACTCGATATAGTCGTTTAACATATCTGTTTCATTGCCATTGAGCACAGAGTTGGTCTTTAACTGCTTCAGCAACCACTGTACCAGGGTGGCATCGTCCAGATTAACTAACAGAGTGGCTTGGGTGGTCTCAATTACTGACCAGAGTTGGCGTAACATGACTGGAGTCATAAAACCTCGTTGAGCGTATTTACGCACTTAATGGGCGGGCTGGGTGAAAAGTTGGTCTTAGTCTCTCAAGCCGATAGACGAAAAACACCCTAATTGCGATCGGCTTAATGATTATTTTATATTTGACCACAATAACTGAATATAGTAGTGCCAAAAGCTACAACACACAAGATGTTACCAAAGTTCCCAATCTCTTCATATTCAGATACACATCTTGATAAAAAATTACAAATCTTTATATAGAATTTGAGGACTGAGTTCAATTCCGGCTGCGCCGGAATGAGATAGAGGACACGGCAGTGCCGTTTCCCTACCCAGATTAATCGTAGGGACACGGCACTGCCGTGTCCTGATCTCGGGTAATATTAATTCCGATCCAACCGGAATTCATCGGATCAGATATCACCAAACCCAGCGGTTTCCAACCGCCGACGATTTCTTTAGTCCTGAGACAATTGATAGATTAAGCAGATAATTCAGCAGCAGCCAACTTTTCAACCTCCGCCAGAATTATTTCCAATTCACCAATGATTTTGGTAGCCCCCTCCAAATCGTTTGATTCGGCCAGCAATTGAAGCTGAGCAGCCATCTCGGGCATTAACCGCACCGCCGCCGTAGCGCTGACACCTTGAATTTGATGCGCGCAGCGGGCTAGTGCCTCCATATCTCCCGAGGCGATCGCCCCCTTAGCAGCTTCTAAATAACTGCCAGTATCCACCACAAAAGTTTGCAGTATTTCCCGCTCGAACTCTAAATCAGCGCCCGCAATTTCGTGCAAGCGTGCCATATCCACTACAGATTCGATATCGGGAGCAGAGTTTTTGAGTTCCTCGCCATTAAACTTGGGAACTTCAATTTTTAACTGTACCGACCAATTTTGTAATATAGATTTTAAATTTTCGATCAAAATAGGCTTGCTAATATAATCGTCCATACCCGCCGCCAGACACTTTTCCCGATCGCCCTTCAAAGCATTCGCCGTCATCGCAATCACCACTGTCTTTCGATGCGACTCGATCAAAGCAGCAGCAACATCTGCCGCTTCCAGACGGCGCAATTCCAAAGTCGCTTCGTAACCGTCCAAAATCGGCATCTGACAGTCCATCAACACAATGTCATACTTTTTGAGGGCAATCATAGATAGCGCCTCAGCGCCGTTATTTGCCACATCCGCCGCGCATCCCAAAACTCTGAGTTGATTCAGCCCAACTTTTTGATTGATCGGAGTATCTTCCACTAACAAAATCTTTAAGCTTGCTAACTCGCGGTTGTCAATAGCTGAGACTCGATTGGACGTTGGATTTGCCAGCGACTGATCGATCGCCTCACCAGGGGCGATCGCATTTACCAAGCAATCAAACAGCCGGTGAGCTTTCACAGGTTTAGTTAAATAGCCACTAAAACCGATATCTACCAAGCGTTTCGCTTCCGATATCTGAGTATTTGAAGTCAGCACCACCCAATGCGTCTGCTGCATTGCCGTCTCAGCAATCATCAACCTTTCCAAACTTCCGGCCACCATTTCTGGCAACTGAATATCAACCAAAACGATATCATAAGGGCAATTAATACTAAAAGCTTTGTACATAGATGCGATCGCCATCCAACCATTTTCAACCTCCTCCACTTCCATCCCCCACAAAACAGCCATTTTCAGCAGCACTTTTCGTACTGTCGGCTTATCGCTAGCAACTAACATTTTTCGCCCGGTCAACGCCGTTTGCAAATTCACTTCGCACCCAGTCCCTACAGCATTTAAATTTTCCTTAACAGCAGGCACTGTAAACCAAAAAGTCGAACCTTTTCCCTCTGTACTTTCCACACCGATTTGACCCCCGATCAACTCCACCAACTGCTTAGAAATAGCCAGACCCAAACCTGTCCCTCCATACTTCCTCGTCGTAGAAGCATCAACTTGACTAAAAGATTGAAACAGCTTTTTTTGGTCTCCGGGAGCAATCCCGATTCCTGTATCTCTGACTTTAAACAGCAGGAAAAGCGAGCGACTGCTTCCAAGTTTTAACGGTTGAATATTTTCTAAAAATTTCTGGTCGCCGCTGGCTGTCAATAACCCGGGAATCCTACCAGTAGAAACCTCAATTACTACCTCTCCAACTTCCGTAAACTTAATCGCATTGTTAATCAAATTAGTCAGTATTTGCCGCAACCGCGCTGCATCACCTCTTATTCGCAGCGGCACATCGCTGTCAATCAGCGCCACCAATTCTATACCTTTTTCTTGTGCGGGAGTTGCCAACAAATCCAGCACTTCATCCAGACAGATATTGAGGTCAAATTCGATCGTTTCTAAGCGCATTTCTCCTGCTTCTAGTTTGGAGAGGTCAAGAATATCATTAATGATGGACAGCAAATTTTGCCCGCTGAGTTTCAGCGTCTGCACAAAGTCTAGCTGTTCGGGAGTAAGCTGCGTTTTTAGTAGCAAATCAGTCATCCCCATCACTCCATTCATCGGAGTGCGGATTTCGTGACTCATATTTGCTAAAAATAGCGACTTCATTCGAGACGCTTCCAGGGCGACTTCTCGGGCCTGCTGCGCTTGTTCAAACAAAGTAGATTGCTGAATGGCGATCGCCAACTGCACGCTCAACCTTCCCAGCAAATCCACCTCGGAATCAGTCCAAGCACGCGGAGTCCTACACTGGTGGGCAACCAGCAATCCCCACAAGCGATTTTGACACTTTTCCAAACTCCCGATCGGCGCAGCAATTCGAGTTTCTGGCGAATCTTCTGTTACCAACTCCTGACTTTCATCGCCGATAAAAATTGGTACAACTAAATTAGCCCTTACCTGCAAACTAACAAGAAAATCTCGGTGGATATCGCTCAAACTGGCAGTATAAATATCTGCTATTGCTTGAATTTTTCCAGCGCGGTAAAGCGATACATAACTTTCGCCAAAAGATATTTCTTGAAGTTTTCTGCCCAGCAGCGGCATCCAATCATCCCCTACAGATTCCACAACAATACTCGCTGTTTCCTCGGAATCAAAGCGATAAATTACCGTGCGGTCAGTTAGTAGCAACTGCCGCACTTCTTGTACAGCAGTGCTCAGAGTTTGAGTGAGGTTGAGAGACTGTCGGACTCGTTGGGCGATCGCCGAAACCAGCCGTTCCTGTTCTGCTTGTTCCCGCAGCATTCTCTCAGCTTGCTTGCGTTCGGTGACATCGCGAATTACCGCAGCAAAGCACAGCGGTTCGCTGCTTTGAGGATGTTTGACCAGAAAAGCATTCATCACCACATCAATCGGTTTTCCACTGCGCAAGTGCTGCATTTGACCTTCTCCTTGCCACTGGCCCTGACTGATAATTTTTGGTAAAATATTTTGAGCGAATTCCTGTTTAAAAGTTTGACCGATATAATCCCATATCTCGGTATAAAGCACTTCCGAAATCTTCTCTAAACCCACCAGTTTTCGTCCGGCTTCATTGACAAACAGTGTTTGGCCTTCCAGAGTAGCCATGCCGATAAAATCGCTGCTGTTTTCAATCAGCGATACAAATTTTTGTCGTTCTTCTTCTCCTTTTTTGCGTTCGGTAATATCGCGCTTGACGCAGACATGACAAATTATATCGCCGCTGTTGTTAATCACAGAGTATGCCGCCACGTCGATCGCCAGTGTGCGGCCCTTTTTAGTACAGTTAGTAATTTCGCCCCGAAAAGTTCCTGTTTTCGCTAAACTTTTGGTAATTTCCGAAAAGCGCTCCCCCGCAACCAGGGGCGGCGCTTCTGCTTCTAATTCCGCGTCTGTGTATTCTAGCAGCGATTGGTGAGCGCGATTTTGTTCGAGGAAAAATCCATCAGCATCGATAATCACGATCGCATCGTTGGAGTTTAAAAATATTTCCCGGTAAAGTTTTAATTTTTCCTCAGCTCGCTTCCGTTCGGTAATATCCCTTTTGACGCTGACGTAACAAACCACATCTTCAGCATCATTGACAACTGCAAAAGTCGAAAGATCCACCTCAACGGTTCCCCCTTCCAAAGCTTTAATACAAGTCATTTCGCCTCGGTAACTCCCAGAAGTGGCTAAGCTTTGCAGCACCGATGCAAATGCCTGTTCTCCCATGTGAGTTGCAGGCGTTTTTCCCCACAATTTCGATGAAGTGTAACCCAGCAAAGCCGTGTGAGCTTGATTTGTTTCTAAGTAATGACCTTGGGGGTCTAAAATGGCGATCGCATCGTTAGACTTTAAAAATATTTGTTGATAGAGTTGCAGCTTTAATTCAGCTTCTTTTCTAGCGCTAATATCCGTAAACAAGCCATAGTAAACTATCTCCCCCGATGCTTGCAATTCTGGCTGGGAAGCTCCTTGCACCCATTTAAGTTTTCCCGACGGAGTGACAATTCTTCCTTCCCACCGCCAAGGCTGCAAATTTTCAGCAGAAAGCCTCACCGAGTTTAGAAAATCATCTCGATCTTCGGGATGAATCATGTTAACAATTACATTAATATCCTGCTGAGCCGCCTCCGGTTCTATTTCATACAATTCTCGACAACCAGCGCTCACAAACGAGAAGGCCATCGAGCCGTCTGGATTTAAGTCAATTTGATATACCGTACCGGGTACGCTAGCCGTAATTTTTTGCAGTTTGGCTTGGCTTTGATTCCTGGCTTCATCTGTGGGCTGCAATTGAGTAATCTCCCGAGAAACACCCAAAACTGCAAATACACTGCCCTGGGCATCGCACAGCGGCAGTTTTTGCGTGTTAAAGACGTGCTGTTTTCCACCTTCTAAGGCGATCGCCTGGTAAGTATTGCGCACAATCTCCCCGGCGAGTACAGCTCGATCTTCCTCGCGGATGCCCTTAATTGAGCCAGTGCGATCGCCAAATACGACTGATTCTGAAAAACCTAATTCAAGATCATCTTTGCCGAGAATTTCCTCAACTTTTTTCCCCAAATATTCAGCAAAACTTTGATTTACCAAAATATATCTAAAATCTCGATCTTTCGCAAAAACCCTGTCCGGCGAACCGTCCATTAAAGCCCGCAACAATAGTTCTTGACTTTCCGAATCTAGACCAAAAATATTTTGATTTTCTCCCTTGACAATGCTCGTTTTAGCTGCTAAAGTTGTTAACGAGTTAGCACAGATTTGAGCAGCAGTGTGGAGCAAACAAAGGTGTTCAAAATTAAAAGCAGTTTCTTGCTCTGCACCGATGAAAAATACTGCCAACAATTCTGTACTTTCATCCGGGTTAGCGGGGGCCATCAATACTGATTTAAACTGAGCAATTGGTGGCGAAGCGATGCTGTGCGCCCAATCCCGATTTCCCGCCAGCCATTCTACTCTAGCCGATCGCAAATGCTTTTCAATTTTGGTTCTGGTGCGAGCAGTTAAAGGCTGTGAGTGTTGCAGATATATGCGATCGTCCGGTAGCGTCAAAAGTACGATCGTCGAACCTGGAATCAGGCGATCGAGGTATTCGAGACAAGCAGACCAAATTTCATCAGCGCCATCGGCGAGTTGTACTTTTGCAGTAAGTTCATTGAGAACTTGCACTTCCCAGATACGCTGGCGGACTTTTGCCTTGAGGCTGGCGGCTAGGATTTGCATAGTTCTCACCACACTGGTTTCCTTATATTATAATTATTGATTTTTAAACTTTTTTAAACGATCATTTTAAAACAGATCCGGCGAAAAGACAACTTTTTTAGATTTATATTACCTTCAACGCTAAAAAACCAGGGCGCGATCGGGAGCAAAGAGACACTGCTCTCGCTCCCGCTGCGACACTCAAGCTCACACCCAAAGACGGATGTAAGCTTCAGACTTCCCTGGAAAGTTAAAACTCTCCAATTCATCTGTAGAGTCGATCGATAATACCAATTTAATGGGTCGTTGCACATATCTCGATCCCCCTAAATCCCCCTTAAAAAGGGGGACTTTGATCGGAATCTTGTCCCCCCCTTATTAAGGGGGGCTAGGGGGGATCGGATTCGGGAGCAGCCTCATAAAAAATTGGTATAAACGGTGAAACTACCCCATTAAAATCACGTTATCGATCACATGAATCACACCATTATCAGCTTCGATATCCGCAGCGACAACTGTAGCATTTTTTACCTCAAAACCGTCAGAGCAATCAATTTTAATCGGCGAACCTTCCAAGGAAGTAACAAAACCAAGTTTTGCCAAGTCAGCCTTCATAAACTTGCCCGAGACGACGTGAAACGTCAGAATCCTGCTCAGTTGGGGAACGTTCTGCACTAGAGTTGTGATGGTTCCCGGCGGCAATTTGGCAAAAGCATCATCATTGGGTGCAAAAACGGTAAAAGGCCCCGGACTTTTGAGCGCGTCAACCAAATTAGCCACTTGCACGGCTGTTACCAGAGTTTGAAAACAACCAGCACCTACAGCAATATCAACAATATCAGGCATTCAGTTTTACCTTATTTACTAAAATTCTCTACTAAGTATGGTAAACTAATTTGGTTACTGGTAACAGGTTATTGGCTATTAGTTATCGCTAGACTACTGCTGCCACATCAGATACCAAAATACTTGTTTCCAAATCTGCTGTTCCTGAATTAAAGTTTTCTGCTTTGTGAACGCTAAAACTGCCGTACAAAATAGAGATTTCAAAAATGTCTGTATGGATTAAAGCTGCTTTTCGGTGCGCGTCTTCACCCAAATGAAAACCAATCAAATCAGCTTCAGGATCTTTGACATCTTCAGGATGGAAAACCTCCCAACTGATATCTCGGCAGTCATGAAATACTATGGTATAAGGCGATCGATCGCCTGTCGGATCGTAAATACATTCAAATACAATTTGATTTCCCCACAAAGAGACATTGACATTTGCTACAAGAGAGGTAAGTCCACCTAGGTTAAGCAATTCGTAATCATCTGCCATATTAATTCCTCACTTTTTCTCCAGTGTTGTGTGTACCAGGAATCAGATTTCCAAATTCATCGCGTGTTTGTAGCAGACTGCCATCTTTGTCAAGACGCAAACCTTTGTTTGTTCTTCGGCCATCTGAAGCGTATCTTGGAGCTGGGGTGCGTATAACTTCCCCACCAGTACGAATATGGACTCGCGAACGATCTGCAAATTCGTATTCAAAATAACCACGTTGAGTAGTTCTAATTTCTGCACCCAGCATACGCAAAAAGTCATCGACTTCTTGACGAGTCAGTCCGGTCAAGTCTCCAAATTCTGATGCAATTCCATTTCCTCCAACTCCTTGACTCGGCACGCAAGTCTCCTCACCAACCATTACTTTTTTTAGTTTAGCACGTTACCTTTTGCAAGTAGCTAAGCAATATGCTTATGATACCAAAACAATTCATATCAATTCCGGCTGCGCCGGAATGATATAGAGGACACGGCAGTGCCGTTTCCCTACCGCGATCAATTGTAGGGAGACGGCACTGCCGTGTCCTGATTTCTGATAATTCCGATGCAACCGGAAACTATATCATTCCCAATTCTTTAATCTCAAATCTCAAAGCTCAAATCGATATTACTACAAGACTGCTTGCGGTTGGAATACCAAAACCTCTGTTTCTAAATCTGCTATTTCAGAGTCGAGATTTTGTCCCTTGTAAATGCTGAAACTGCCGTACAAAATTGAAATTTCAAAAATGTCTGTAGTAATTACAGCAGGCTTGCGGTGTTCCGGTTCGCCCAAAGAAATTCCGAAAAATTCTGCTTCAAGTTCGCCAACTTCCTCTTCATCGTGTACAGTCCACCTGATGTCGCGACAGTCTTTGAATGCCAGCACATAAGGCAATCTTTCTTCTGGATTGTAAACGCATTCGATCGATATCTCGTTTCCCCACGAAGATACCTTGACATTGGTAATTAAAGATGTAAAACCACCCAAGCCAAGTAAGTTATAGTCATCCTTCCAATCACTCATTTAATTTTTCTCCCGTATTGTGAGTACCTGGAATTAAATTACCCAATTCGTCTCGCGTTCGCAATAAATGACCATAAGAATCGAGACGGAAACCTTTGTTGATATTTCTGCCATCTGAGGCATATTTCGGTGCAGGCGTTCTAATCACTTCACCGTTAGGACGGATCGCGACTGTTGACTTATCCAGAAATTTATATGCAACATAGCCATCTCTAGTAATTTTGATTTCTGCACCCAGTCCGCAAAAAAAGTCATCGACTTCTTGATATCAATTCCGGCTGCGCCGGAATGACAAGCGAGGAGACGGCAGTGCCGTGTCCCTACCGCGAAATTGTAGGGACACGGCACTGCCGTCTCCTCCGTTTATATCAT
>Ga0123336_10002960_pt1 | contig 14484 bp, 11 predicted proteins | sample SSSSmetaG_FD_96466 | JGI IMG/M metagenome (GOLD analysis project Ga0123336, IMG submission 96466) | Glacier valley bacterial and archeal communities from Borup Fiord, Nunavut, Canada, to study Microbial Dark Matter (Phase II) - ​SSSS metaG | ecosystem: Environmental > Aquatic > Freshwater > Ice... | reverse complement strand
TTATGGGCCGAATCAGGTGCACCTCTGAATGATGACCCTCTGTGAACAAGGATGACTTCTGAGCCAAGTGAACATAAATGAATAGCCCAATCTAGTGCTGAATCTCCGCCTCCAGCAATTAATACCTTTTTACCTGTATAGAGATTCGGGTCTTTTATGAAGTAATGAACACCCTTATTTTCATAAGTAGCCAAATTTTCCAGTTCTGGTTTTCTGGGTTCGAAACACCCAAGACCTGCCGCAATTGCAATAGTTTTGGCATGAATTTCAGTCTGGTCCGAGGTCATAACGATGAATGAACCATCATCAAGCTTTGTGAAACTTTCAATTCTTTCACCCAGAGTATAACCAGGTTTAAATGGTTCAATTTGCTTTTCAAGGTTATCAATCAGCTCATGTGCAAGAACAGAGGGGTAACCTGGGATATCATAAATTGGCTTTTTCGGATAAATTTCTGCTAGTTGCCCCCCAATCTGCGGCAAGACATCAACTATATGACAACGTAATTTTAAAAGACCGGCTTCAAAAACGGCAAAAAGACCAACTGGTCCTGCGCCTACTATACAAATGTCTGTTTCAATCATTCTGAAAAAATGCGAAAAAATTTAAACTTTTATAAGAAACCCAGGGTTAGCTTAGCTTCTTCGGTCATCATCTCCTGAGACCATGGCGGTTCAAAAATAACATCAACCTTAACTTCCTTTACTTCTTCAATCTCTTTAATACGGGCAGCAACATCAACAGGAATCTGCTCTGCAGCAAAACAGCTGGGAGCTGTCAGGGTCATATTTACCTGAACATTATTATCATCATCGATTTCAATGCCGTAGATGAGGCCCAATTCATAAACATCAACAGGAATTTCAGGATCATAGACCAGCTTGATAGCTTCAATTACCTTTTGTTCCATTTCAAGTACTCGCAACATCATGATTTTTGAGAATTGGTATTTTGGATTTGAAAAGCGAGACCAAAAAGTTTCATTTGTTTTATCATTGACAACAGGCCGTTTGAACGTGTAGGTGATAGGTGTTGCTGTAACCCGATTTCATCAATAAAATGCAAATTTGCTTCAACGATCTCTTTAGGTGTATGCCCACTTAAAACCTTCACAATCAAACTAACGAGCCCTTTTGTAATGATGGCATCGCTATCGGCAGTAAAAATCACCTTACTATCAATTTGCTCAGCATGCAACCATACCCTTGATTGGCACCCCTTTATGATATTATCATCAGTTTTAAACTGCTCATCGATCAGTGGAAGTTCCTTACCCAACTGAATAATAAGTTCATATTTATCCATCCAGTTATCGAAAATACTAAAATCTTCAACCAGTAATGATTGAATTTCCTCAATAGGTGCTGTATCTGTCATTAACTTAACATGGTAATGGCCTTCCTGATTCCTTTATCAAGACGGTAGATTTCTTCTTCTGAATTATAGAAACAAAATGACGCACGAACAGTTCCAGGAATGCCCAAAAAGTCCATAATCGGTTGAGTACAATGGTGACCCGTACGAACAGCAATTCCTAACTGGTCTAGAATTACGCCCACATCATATGGATGTACACCTTTCACATTAAATGATACGATACTTGCCTTATTGGCAGACGTACCAATTAATTCAACACCTTCAATCTGACTCAGTGCATATGTTGATTTTTCTAGTAGTACTTGTTCAGCCTTCTCGATATTATCCATCCCAAGATTCATGAGATAGGTAATGGCAGCACTCAAACCAATACCACCAGCAATATGAGGTGTGCCAGCTTCAAATTTAAAAGGCAATTCATTATAGGTAGTTTTGGTAAAGCTTACTGTTTTAATCATCTCACCCCCACCTTTCCAGGGTGGCATAGCTTCAAGCAATTTCTCTTTACCATATAGAACTCCAAAACCAGTGGGTCCAAGAATTTTATGTGCCGAGAAAGTAAAGAAATCACAATCCAGAGCCTGAACATCAATAGTTTGGTGCGCAATTGACTGGGCACCATCAAGTAGTACCGGAATGTTTAGTGCATGAGCAGCATCAATCATTTCTTTCACCGGATTGATTGTACCTAGAGAATTTGAGATGTGACTGATAGCCACCAGACAAACTGATTCATCGAGCAGTTTGTAAAACTCTTCAATTACCAGCTCACCCGTATGATTCATCGGGATAACAACAAGTTCGGCTTCATACTGCTCACAAGCAAGCTGCCACGGAACAATATTTGAATGGTGCTCAAGAGCTGAAATCAGAATTTTACCGCCTTTTTTGAGAAACTTTCTTGAAAAAGATGATGCCACCAGATTGATGCTATCTGTTGTTCCACTGGTAAAAATAACTTCAGATAAACTACGGGCATTGATAAAATCACGAACCTTAACTCTGCAGGCTTCATAGGCCTCAGTTGCTGTCGCACTCAGATAATGAACGCCACGGTGAATATTGGCGTTCTCATATTTGTAATAATGATCTATAGCCTCAATTACCTGTAACGGCTTTTGAGAAGTTGCGGCATTATCAAGATATATAAGTGGATTTCCATGAACCTTAGTTGATAAAATAGGAAAGTCCTTTCTGATTTCTTCAACCGTAGGAAAATTATTTAAAACAATTAATTCATGAATGTTTGCTGACATGATGACAAATTTTTAACCAATCAATTCATTGAGGTGCTCACGTAATGCTTCTGGTTTTAAGCGAAGCGTGAGTTCATGGGCGAATGCTTTAATAAGAAGTAATTTTGCAGTTTCTTCAGAGATACCTCTGGCCTTTAGATAAAACAAAGAATCCTGATTTAACTGGCCAATTGTAGAGCCATGGCTGCATTTAACATCATCAGCAAAAATAACAAGCTCAGGCTTACTATTCATGCTTGAGTTGCGACCGAGTAGAATCGAATTATTCTGCTGGTAAGCATTGGTTTTTTGCGCATCAGGATGAACAACAACTTTTCCATTAAAGACACCGCTTGACTTACCATTTAGAATACCTTTATAATGCTCGCTACTCATGCAATTGTTTACCTGATGATCTGCCAACGTGTGATTATCAACAAGTTCTGCATCTTTAGTTTGGTAGAAGCCATACATATGGGCTTCAATACCAGGCCCTTCAAGAAACATATTAAGGTTATTTCGGGTGAAGGCCCCTTCAAGCGTATACGTATGATTGTTGTATATACTGTCTTGAGATAGAAATGCATCATTCTTATTCAGAATAGCAGTATTTGCATTTCCCCGCTGAATAAAAACTTCTGTCGCACTGCTCTGCTGACCGACGAAAAACTCTCCATGGTGATTTACGTTGATTTGTGCATTACCTGAACTAACATTTAGCGTAGTTTCAATGAGTTCAATAGAGCCAAGCTCATGTACAATTACCAGATTACGAGAATTTATAAAAATGTTCTCGGCACTATCAAGAATATTGATGATATATATAGGCTTTGTAGCTGTATATCCCTTGTCTACTTCTATATACAAGCCTCTGTCGCTTTTTGCCAGGTTCATAGCACTGAAATACTCAGTTGATGAGCTGTCACGCCTGTTAAAATACAATTCGAATGAAGATTGGTTAAAAGCATCCTGAAGGGAAATGAATTTTATCGATTCAGCATCTTTACCGGTTAAACTGGCTGATAAACCTGCTGAATACTGACCGTTCACGAGTACTATGCGGTAACAATCGAGTCCCTTAATTTCAGTTGCCTGTAACTCCTGAAGGTATAAATTATCATTCAGCGATAATGAAGGAATCTTAAACTCATGGTTTAAGAGCGATTTTACAGAGGTATACTTCCATGATTCATCACGGGTGGTTGGTACTGCGAGTTCTACCAGCGAATGTAATGCTTTATTACGTATCGCCTGTAAGAACCCTGATTCACTGTTCATAATTTGGTTAATTTCCAGCTCTCCATCGATTTTTTCAACTAAAGAATATTCGTGTTGATTCGTCATCTACCTGTTTTATCTTGTTAATGACTCAGTTCCTAATTCCTTCACCCAGTCATAACCTCTAACTTCAAGTTCTTTGGCAAGTTCTTTAGTGCCGGTTTTGACAATTTTACCTTCAAACAAAACATGAACAACATCAGGAATGATATAGTCAAGCAGACGCTGGTAATGTGTAATCACCATGAATGAACGCTCGGCGCTACGAAGTTTATTTACACCCTGAGCTACAATTTTCAATGCATCGATGTCAAGGCCAGAATCTGTTTCATCAAGAATTCCTAACATCGGCTCAAGCATGGCCAATTGAAAAATTTCATTCCGTTTTTTCTCTCCCCCTGAAAAACCTTCATTTAAAGAACGCCCAGTAAGCTTGGCATCAAATTCTACCAGGTTTTGACATTCTTTAACTCTGGCAAGAAAGCTTTTGGCGTCCATTGGTTCAAGCCCTTTGTATTTACGGATTTCGTTAACAGCAGTCTTCAGAAAATTGATATTAGAAACACCTGGTATTTCAACCGGATACTGAAAAGCGAGAAAAACGCCTTCTCTTGCTCTGTCTTCAGGAGAAAAATCTAATAGATTTTTACCATTAAATATGATTTCACCATCAGTGACCTCATAATCATTTTTACCAGCAAGTACTGAGGCTAAGGTACTTTTACCCGAACCATTGGGCCCCATAATAGCATGAACCTGTCCTGCAGCGACTGTAAGGTTTAAACCTTTCAATATTTCTTTTCCTGTAATACCTGCGTGCAGGTTTCTAATTTCTAATAATACTGATGTATTCGTCATGCTTCTAAATCAAATCAAACTATTAACCTACGCTACCTTCAAGTGTTATAGCAAGAAGCTTTTGTGCTTCAACAGCGAACTCCATTGGTAATTGGTTTAAAACTTCTTTGCAATAACCATTTATAATCAGGGCTGCTGCATTTTCACTGCTTATGCCACGCTGATTACAATAGAAAATCTGGTCTTCACCAATTTTAGAAGTTGTGGCTTCATGTTCTATTGTAGCAGTAGAATTTTTAGACTCTATGTATGGAAACGTATTCGCAGAACATTTATCTCCAATAAGCAATGAATCACACTGGGTAAAATTTCTGGCATAATCAGCATTTGATGAAACCCTCACCAAACCACGATAATTATTATTTCCTTGTCCGGCAGAAATACCTTTTGAAATAATACGACTTCTGGTATGCTTGCCCAAATGAACCATTTTAGTTCCTGTATCTGCTACCTGCTTGTTTTTTGTAACGGCTACTGAGTAGAACTCACCCTGTGAATAATCACCTTTCAGTATAACAGAAGGATACTTCCAGGTAATGGCTGAGCCTGTTTCAACCTGTGTCCATGAAATTTTCGAACTATGGCCAGCGCAGATTCCGCGTTTGGTCACAAAATTGAAAATTCCACCTTTACCCTCTTTATCTCCTGGATACCAATTCTGTACAGTAGAATATTTTATTTCAGCCCGATCGTGGGCAACGAGTTCAACAACGGCAGCATGCAATTGATTTTCATCACGCTGTGGTGCCGTACAGCCCTCAAGATAACTAACATAACTATCGTCATCTGCGATGATCAGTGTTCTTTCGAACTGACCAGAATTCATTGCATTGATCCGGAAGTAGGTAGAAAGTTCCATTGGGCAACGAACACCTTTTGGTATGTATGCAAATGAACCATCTGAAAAAACAGCAGCATTCAGGGCTGAAAAAATATTATCAGTGTACGGTATTACTGTACCCAGATATTTGCGAACAAGCTCGGGATGATTTTGCACGGCCTCACCGAACGAGCAAAATATAATACCCATTTCATTTAACTTAGCTTTAAAAGTTGTTGCTACTGAAACGCTGTCAAAAACTGCATCAACTGCCACACCGCTTAACATCATTTGTTCAACAAGCGGAATACCCAGCTTTTTAAAGGTGTCAAGAAGCTCTGGGTCAACTTCGTCTAAACTTTTCAGTTCAGGTTTACGTCTTGGAGCAGCATAATATGAGATAGCCTGAAAATCAAATTCTGGCATCGGGAAATATTGCCAGCTTGGCATTGCCAGGGTCTGATAATGAGCAAATGCCTTTAAACGCCATTCTAGTAAGAATTCGGGCTCATTCTTTTTGGCTGAAATAAAGCGAACTGTTTCTTCAGTAAGCCCGATTGGAGCCATATCCATCTCGATATCTGTACTGAATCCGTATTTGTAATCAGATTCAGGTATTGCTTCTAATAATTCTTTATCGTTATTCATAACAACCTGTTCCTTGGTTTAAAGAAGATAGCATACAAGGGTTGTATTCTAATCCTCTGCAAAAGTACGAAAAATGCAACCTTATTTAGAATGAATTCAATTAAAAAGAAGATTTGACATAAGTTTGACAGAACTTCTGTTTCTAAGAAACATCATTATGTAAAAAAAGAATTTTTAAGAATTTAACTAAATACGTACATTCTTACTTTAAAACCGTTTTAAACTTGATAAGTTCTATGTATTCAATAATAAATTGACATATTTAGGTTACTTTCATCACACATATTCTTCCAATTACTTCTAAACCTGTTTAAAAATGCATCATCAGTTGCAATCTATTGATTACCTGGTTTTTCTTGCTTACTTTCTCCTGGTAGCAGGATATGGTTATTGGATTTATCAGCGCAAAAGAAAAAAAGAGATCAGTTCGGCAGATTTTTTTCTTGCCGAGGGTTCATTAACCTGGTGGGCGATCGGTGCCTCACTTATCGCTTCAAATATTTCAGCAGAGCAGTTTATCGGTATGTCAGGTTCAGGTTTCAAAATGGGTCTGGCAATTTCTACTTACGAGTGGATGGCCTCGGCTACACTGATTATTGTCGCTATCTTTTTTATACCTGTTTACCTGAAAAATAAAATTTCTACCATGCCTCAGTTTTTGAGTCAGCGGTATAATGGAACGGTTGCCATGATTATGGCTGTATTCTGGTTGTTACTTTACATAGTTGTAAACCTGATGTCAATTCTTTACCTGGGGGCACTGGCAATTTCTGGTATCTCGGGACTTAGTATTCCGTTATGTATTGGCCTGCTGGCTATATTCTCTATCTTCATTGCCTTGGGGGGCATGAAAGTAATTGGCTATACAGATGTTATACAGGTTGCTGTTTTAATTTTAGGAGGCCTTGTAGCTACCTACCTGGCATTAAATTTAATCTCAGAGCGTGCTGGCACAACCGGACTTCTTAAAGGGTTTGTGCTGCTGAGAGAACATGCATCTGACCACTTTCAAATGATTTTTCACAAAAATAACCCCAACTATATGGAGTTGCCCGGTTTATCGGTGTTGATTGGGGGTATGTGGATTACCAACTTGAATTACTGGGGTTGCAATCAATATATCACTCAGCGAGCTCTTGGTGCAGATTTACAAACTGCCAGGGGGGGGTTACTCTTTGCAGCATTCTTAAAATTAATGATGCCGTTGATTGTTGTTTTACCTGGTATTGCTGCTTACGAATTATATCAGCAAGGTATGTTTCATACTGAAATGATGACAGCCCATGGGGTAATCGATGTTAACAAAGCCTATCCTTCTTTATTGAACTTACTGCCTACAGGGTTGAAGGGTTTATCATTTGCGGCTCTAACAGCAGCTATTGTGGCTTCACTTGCAGGTAAAGTAAATAGTATTGCAACAATTTTCACACTTGATATTTACAAAAAAGCATTTGATAAGAATGCAAGTGAAAAGACGCTCGTGCTCTATGGAAAATATACAGTTGTTGTTGCAATGGTACTGGGTGTTATTTTAGCCCTGCTAATCGGTAATACCCTGATGGGTGAAGGCAAACAAGGTTTTCAGTATATCCAGGAATATACCGGCTTTGTATCACCTGGTATTTTTGCCATGTTTATTCTTGGCTTCTTCTGGAAAAAAACAACATCAAATGCGGCTCTATTTGCAACAATCGGAGGTTTTTTGATGGCGATTTTCTTTAAACTGATTCCTCCCTACCTTAACTTGTCGTTTTTAGCACCTTACGGGTTTTCAAAAGACAATGGTGTTGGGGTATTTGAAATTCCGTTCATTGACCGAATGGGCATAATCTTCATCATATGTATCATTGGTATGTATATTATTTCAATGATTGAAAATTCAAAAGGCTTGCTTACAAACGGGCTTGAAGTTGATTCTTCAATGTTTAAGACTTCAAGATCATTTGCTGTAGGCTCATTAATCGTTGTTGGTATTATTGTAGCACTTTATTCAGTGTTCTGGTAGTAACAAAATTTTAAATCGAGGTAAAAAATTTGAGAGGGGTGCAGCATTTAGCTTCATCCCTCTTTTTTATAAATTTTGATTTTTTTAGGTCTGAAAGCAAGTTTTATCACACTAAAATCTTTACACCGGTAGTGTAAATTGTTTGATGTAAGGTTATTAGCTTTAGAAATGCATATCATTCTTCATATAGCAGCATTTGTAATTGCCTTGCTCTGGGTTTATTTATATTTTTTCATGCATGGGCCGTTCATAACCCATTTGATTCTCTTACTGGCCGTTATACTATTCATTTTCGCCCTTACCAAACATCCTGGTAAAAGAACAATCGTTTAAGAAAATCTATTTTTCGACCAAGGAAAATCATGGCTTCCTGACTTTAAAAAAAAAAATTAAGTTTAATTTAAGCCGTTGACGAAGGTAAGGCACGTCATAGCGCTTTCTTGACATTAGGGTATTTACAAATTCTCCAGTAAGCCTGGCAATTTGTTTAAAGCTTTTGCCTTTTAATTCATGAAGCACAAAGACCTAGCGCTGCTGCCCAGGAAGTTTTTTCAAACATAAATCAAGTTCCTTCAATATAAGATTACAGAGGTAAATGGCCTCAGGATTATCGGCTGGGTCTACTAATAGATCGCCTAGATTGTGCGTATGATCATCTTCAACCCCCGCACTCAGTTTTTGTAAAGATTCAGGCTTTTTTTTCCGATATAAATTAATAATCTTATTTCTGGCAACCCGGAAAAGCCATGAAGTCAGTTGTTCGATTGGCTTCATCGCCCTTGCACTTTCTATGAGTTGAAAGAACACATCTTGTAAAATATCTTCAGCATCTTCTGTCTCAGGTACCCTGCTGCGAATGAATTGAAAAAGGCGGCTTCTCTGTCTGTTCATTTGATCAATCAGTTCCTGATTCTGCAACTGTAGTTGCTTGTTATTTGACAGATTTAGGGTTTGTTCCATACGATGATCAGGTAGACGGCTTTAAAGCGATTATATTTTAATTCTTAAGGCTATTCGTTAAGCTTGTTTTATACAAGTAAGATAGACGGCTTTGACGCAATTATATTTCATTTCTTCAGGCTATTGGTTGAGTTTGTGTATTTACCAGCTTAAGATATACCCTCTTTACTGAGCTTCTCGAAAAGTAAAAGAAGGTAGCTAAAGCAATCATAAGAAATAAAATACCACTGCCTGCAATACCCGTTAATCCTGCAATTGAAAAGCCGTACGATCCTATGGCAGACCCAATAGCCGAACCGCAAAAAGCAGTGAACATATAAACAGTATTTAGTCTGCTTCTTGCTTCTGGATTAAGGGCAAATACTTTTGTCTGATTAGAAATATGAACACTCTGCTGGGCTAGATCCATCAAGAGTACAAATACTATCATACCGGCAAGGTGCAAACCAAAAAACATCAGGATTAAAAATGATACTAGCTCTAAAACGATACCTGTACCAATAATCATACGTGGCCCCCTTTTATCGGCTAATTTACCTACAAAAGGCGCACATAAAGCCCCTGCAGCGCCGAGAAGGCCAAACAGACCTGCTGTTTGTGCCCCATAATGGTAAGGCGGAATTTTCAATATAAATACCAGCGTAGACCAGAAAGCATTTAGTGTTGCAAATAATAAAGCTCCTATTATAGCCGATTCACGTAATGAGGGGTAGGTTTTAATTAAATCAATCAATGATTTCAGAAGGTCAAAATAATTACCTTGAAAAGTTACTTTGTTTTCAGGAAGCAGTTTAAAAAGCACGATCCAAATAATGACCATAAAAAATGTGGCAAGCCAATAGATCATTCGCCAATTAAACCAGGTGTCTATCTGTCCGGCAAGGGTTCTTGATAATAGTATTCCTATAAGCAGACCACTCATCACTTTACCTACTACTTTACCCCGCTCTGCTGGATTTGCCAGGTGCGCTGCAAAAGGAATGAGTAATTGGGGTATGCAGGAAAAAACACCAAGAAGAAAACTTGAAACTAATAACATCAGCAGATTTACAGAAACAGCAACCAGGATCAAGGCCAAAAAAGCCAGGGCAAGGCTAATCAAAATTATCTTTTTACGCTCTAACATATCCCCTAACGGAACCAATAACAGCAACCCAATGGCATAGCCAAAAAGTGTAACTATGGGAATCAGACCGATTGTTTTCTGGGTAACATGAAACTCATGCATCATATCACTCAATAAAGGCTGGTTGTAGTAAATATTACTGACCACCAGACAACTAGCGATCGACATGGTCCAAACAAGTAAATTACTTATATGGACAGATTTTTGTTCTAAAATGATAATGAGAAGTTTAAATGCAGAAATTAGGTTTTACTGTACCTTCCAAAGATAAGCTCTTCAGACTCGTTTTTAATCTTTTGAAAATTCATGGCCAGTAATTTTTCAGTCTGCTGTGACTCAGTTTTTATATCATGGACATTACTTGTTTGAAAAACAGGGTCGTTCCCAGTTATTTTTAGATCTGTACCAGCTAGTAAAACCTTATCTATGTCTAACTTTTTAAAAACAGGAATTTCAAGACAAGCTGGTTTAGGTTCCAGTATTGGTCTGCCTTTGAAAAACGCATTTTTTGCTTCGGTTGTCTTTCCGATAAATATTCCAGTCTCCAGGGTCATGATTTCATTAATCTCTACCAGGTTCTTTTGCTGGTGTTGTATTGAATAACCTGAAGAATAATTTTTGTGGTTCTTTTCGGTGACTCCCGATGAAATATTTATGACTTTTATTTTGCGCTCCATTTGACCAAACATTTTACTGGTTTGCTCAGCTGTTTCAGTATCATTTACCAGCCCAATAAACTGATTTGCCAGAGACGCTCTAAGAGCCCGTGATTCATCAGCCCCATAGAGCACATTCATTTGTGAAAAATCCTGGCAACAGTAAACCGTACAAATTTTATTGCCTCTTCCGGTATTCGGTAAATTTTTCAGATCAGGAATATATAAGGTAGGTGCTTCATCAAGGAGAAAAATACTTTTAAGTTTATTTTTCTGATTCATTTTATTCATGATTACGGAGGCCACAAGTGATATTACTGGGCTGATAGTAGCAGAAAGCTGTGGATTATTACCTATTGTTAAAATCGCAGGATGATTCGGATTATTTAGCTCCAGATCACAGTCATTGCCCGAGAACACCCAAAAAATATGTGGATTATTGAGTTTGTCAATTGGTGTTTGTAGGGATGAGATACAGCCCGCAACCTGAGTGCCAGCATTTTCATAAAAAGCAGTGAGCAAGCTTGAAATCATAGCCTTACATTCCTGATCATGGGCAAGCAGGTTAAGAACTAAAGAATAATCATAAAGGCAAAGACAGATAACATGAGGCAGGGTACAAAATTCAGGTTTATGTTTTTTGAGATACCAGATTATTGCCTTCAGGTAGGCTATTGCATTGTCTGCCCAGAAATCAGCATGAATCACCCATTCTTTCTTCAGGTTTTTTAATATCACGCCCGCATATTCAGCAGCAAAAGCAGAAACTGGCAGGTTATCCGGATGTAGCGGATTGATACGATGTGTACGGGTTATATCTGAAAAATTAATGTGATAGTAAAATAAATCTGGCCTTTTAATTGAATCAATGCAGGTATAAACGTAATTGCTTAAATCAGGATATTTATAATCATAAATAAATCCTGTATAGCCCTTTTTAAGAGATTGCCTGATAATCTCTTCTATTAAACTGTATGTTTTACCACTACCTGCTGCACCGACTATCAGGATACCCTGAAATGGATTCAGCACGTTTATATACCCGGTGCTCGTTTTCCAGTTAAAACTAATTTCATTCTCAAACCAGGATTCCGGGTTTTTAATTCCAAAATTATCATTATCAGAAAATATTTCAGGCAAACGCAGTCTTAAACCAAAATACCCGATACAAAAAATACAAACAGGATCGGAAAATTTATAAATACACTTCATTAGATGATCAGAATACATAAAAAGTATTATCGTCGGCATAATTAAAATCATACTCAGCCACGTTGGTTTTTTCACCTTTGTTTTTGAAAGAGCTGGCTTTGACAATACGGTAAGCATAATTGAGAGCAGAAACAAAAGTTGAGGCCATAGATAATGTGTTAATATTAGGTTGCTCAGATAGTAGTCAGTTGGCAATTCTGGAATGAAATGGTAAGAAAGATTAAGCTCATACTGAATAAACAGGATATAAATAGAAAAGATTAAAAAAAGTAATGCAATAAATCTGAATTGAAAACTTGATGCAGGTGTCATTTGAGATCATTTTTTTGTTTATGTTAGTTTTTGTTGATAATACTTAGTGTATTAAAAAATAGCAGCTGATTTTTAAATGAAAAAAGGTTCAAAATCAACAAAACTGATAAGTATTGCCGGGGGCCTTGGCAGTCAGGGAAAATCAACCTTGGTTTTATTATTAGCTGCCTTGACCGGATCAATTCCTGATTTCAATGTATTAGTTATAGAGCTTGAAGAAAAGGGTAAGATCATACAGCTCAGGCACCAGGATCTAGGAAGTGGAAAATTTCACAGCCAAACCTGCCCTTATGATATAATCTCTTTATCGCCTGAATCTTTTCATGATTTGCTCCCTGATTATGCCTCAAATTTTAATCTGATTTTTGTTGAAATTCCTTCAATTGAGCCAGCCAGATTGTTTGTTGATATCTTACTCCTGAGTCAGTTTATTATCTGTCCAATTATTGGGAATGAGAAAAACTTTGAAGCAAACTCAGCATACTTTAAAATGTTAGCCAGGGTAAAAAGAATTAAGTCAACAAAGGGTCTAGAATTTGAGATCTACGCAATATTTAATAAATATAAATTCAATGAAGAGCTGAACGCCTATTTTAATCTCGCCAAAGAACTTAGAATTCACTTTTTTTCTTCTGTTATAAGCCTCAATGAGGCGTTTGTCCAAGAACTGAATACATATTTAACCCCTGAAACACAAAACCAAGAATTAAAATTATTAGTCAGTGAATTCATTGAACTGATTAACCAGTGAACCCTTTTTCATTTGATTTAGAAGTTTTAGCCGGAACTTTTATTTCTCTTACCTGTTCGGCCGAACGCACACAAAGACTGTGAGCCTGATCAAATTTTAACCAACCATTAAAACGAATACCTGCAGGACTAATCATATTTTCTATAAGGGAAGTTGACCGCCCCCCCGATAAAAGTCGTCTGCTCTGCTCACTTATTTCGACACCAAAGATTTTTTTGGGGAGCATAGAAATTCCAGTATTTATACAGCGTTGAGGGATGTGAATACTTAGTTTTTGGTTAGTATAATCAAGCTTTGCTGAGAAAATCTTACCAGAACCAGTTTTAAAACCATCAAGTAATGGGGTTTTACCTGTTGATACTAATTGATCGACTTCAGCAGGAGATATCTTTCTGCCATATATTTCAATGTCAGATAAATCAGCAGATCTACTCAAATTGACTGGTATGGGTTTACTAATTGGGGTGTCTGTATTGATTGTCATTTTGGAGCCAGGAGGCTGATCGAAAGCGTTTGGTAGACCTTGTAAATTGACACCTGCCTGGTTGGGTAAAACCTGGATATGGGGCTGATCGAAAGTGTTTGGCTGATCCGCTTTTTGATTTGCCTCTACCTTAGTCAATTCAGGGACAGACATTGTATTATTATCCGAAAATAAGGGTGTGTGAACAGTTATACCGGAATGCTGGTCAACGGAGCCACGAACTGGAAACCTGATTTTAATTTTACCTTCTTCTCCAATAGATAAAAAACCACTAAATGGTATGCCACGCCTTCCTTTTAGTCCTTCAATTAAGGTAGTTTCCTTACCGTTTTTTAATTGCTCGCGGTGCTCACCGCTTAATTTTACACCCAGAAATTCAACAGGTATCTCCTGTATATTTTTATCAGGAAATCTAAACTTTAGATCTCCTGCTTCATTTATTTTTAAATATGCTGAAAATTTATTGCCTTTTTTACTGGTAAAACCCGCTATTAATTCGGTTTCTTGCCCTTTGCCTAGTACTTCACGCTGTTCAGGTGATAATGAAATATTCAGCAGATGTTCGGGAACCTGTACCGTATTTTTAAAAAAGATCTTGTTTACAATGTTTGTAACCAGAATTACCGCATTAAAGAAGGTCTTAATCCATTGTTTAAATAAGTGATCAATATGCGAAAACAATAACTCCTGAAGTGAGTCATTTAAGGTCTGAATGAGCCGGTGTTGATTTTTTTCACCTTGTTGCTGGTATTCTTTCGCAGT
>Ga0123336_10002959_pt1 | contig 14488 bp, 8 predicted proteins | sample SSSSmetaG_FD_96466 | JGI IMG/M metagenome (GOLD analysis project Ga0123336, IMG submission 96466) | Glacier valley bacterial and archeal communities from Borup Fiord, Nunavut, Canada, to study Microbial Dark Matter (Phase II) - ​SSSS metaG | ecosystem: Environmental > Aquatic > Freshwater > Ice... | reverse complement strand
GGCAAGACGTTGGCGCTGCAGGCGAGCGCCTTCACCGCCACGGGAGTGAGGCTGGGACGCGTGGTGCGCATCGACGGGCCCGGGACCTGGATCCTCAACGCCGTGGTCTTCCCCAGCGAGGCGTACGCGACGCCCATCCTCGGGATCGAGCTCCTCGTCTTCCGCGAGCGCATGCACCTCATCGTCGCCGACCTGTATCCGCTTCGCGAGGCCGACCTCGGCGTGATGGATGACATCGGCCCGCGCTTCGACGACGTAGGCGAGGCGCCGGACATGCCCCAGTGGGCGACGCGCATCTTCTCGCGCCGGCCAGTGTTCCGCAAGCCGCGCGGCTCGGCGACGCTGGCCGACGGCGCGCGCGCGGTGCGCCTGGTCACCGAGCGCTGGCTCTCGCTGGCGACGGTGGCGCGTCCGGTGGAGGACGACGAGGCAACGAGCACGCGCGCCCGCCGTGATGCGTACATCCGCTCGCACGCCGAGGACGAGCCCGCGAACCCGTTTCTCGCGAAGACCTTCGGCGAGGTGCTGGGCAAGCGCCTGGTCGACGAAGTCCTCTTTCCGCACGCCGCATTTCGATGAGTATCGAGTCATCGTCTGGAGTTCCTACATGGCATTGAGCAAGCGCTTCCAGGTTGCGGTCGTGGCCAAGAAGGACGCGCTGGCTTCGTTCTTCGGGGCCATCGAGGAGCGCGTAGCGAAGGAGCTCGACGGGGTCGAGCTGGTCGCGTGCCCCTACGACGCCAAGGAGACCTCGGCAGCGCTGGTGTCGGCGGACGCCGTGGTGCTCGGCGTCAAGGTGGAGGGCGCGGCCGACGATGCCGTGCTGGTCGCGCTGCTCGACTCGGTGAAGAAGCTTCGCGGGCCGCAGCGCAGCCGCGCGCTCGTCGCCATCACGCTGTGGGGCGCCCGCGCCGAGGAGCTCGCCCGGCGCGCGCCGCATCCGATGCTGGTCGCGGGCCCCACCCCGGCGTCGGGCCACCTGCTCGACCGCATCCGCAGCGCCGCCGCTTCCGAGATCAAGGACCGCCTGGCGCGCAGCGTGAGCGAGCAGCAGGAGCTCGCCAAGGCGCTGGCCGTCGCGGAGAACGCCCTGGAGGCGGCCCGGGAACGCGAGGCTGCCGTCGAGGTCCGGCTCCGCGAGCGGGAGAGCATCCTGTCGCGCGCCGAGGCTGCGCACCTCGACGTAGCGCGGATCGCGCAGACCGCCACCGGCAAGGTGTCTGCGCTCGAGACCGAGCTCGAGGCGGCGCGCGCGACCACGCGAAAGGCGGCGATCGCACGCGACGAGGCGATGCGGCACGCGTCGGAGATCTCCGCGAAGCTAGCCAAGGGTGAGGCGACGGCCCTCGCCCTCCGCCAGGAGGAGGAGAAGACGCGGACGGCGCTGGCCCAGGCCAGCCAGAAGCTCACCGAAGCCGAGGCGCAGCTCATCGCGCTCAACGAGACGACGGCGCGCCTCCGGGCGCAGGTCGAGACGGCGAGCCGGGAGAACGCGGCCGAGCGCGCGCGGGCCTCGGGTGCGGAGCACGTGCGGGCCACCACCGAGCTCGAGGTGCAGCGCTTGGGCGACGCGCTCAACGAGTCGTTGGCCTACGCGCAGAGGACCGCCGCGGAGCAGGCCCAGGCGGCGTCCGGGGCGCGCGAGAGCGTGCGAGCACTGGAGGAGGCGGTGGCGCGCGCCCGGCGCGATCACCACGACCTCACCTCCGAGATGAGCGAGGCTCGGGGCCGATTGGGTTCCACCGAGGCGCGCGCCGCCGAGGCGGAGGAGGGCTTTGCTGCAGCCGAACAGGAGGTGGCCCAGCTGCGCGCGCAGCTGGCCGCCGAGACGCGCGGCGTCGTCGAGCTGTCGTGGAGACGGGACGCCGAAGTCGCCGAGCTGCGCGCCGAGCTGGGCGTGCGCGAGGTGAAGTGCGGGGAGCTCGAGGCCGCGCTGCGCCTCAGCCGCATGGACCAGCGGGTCCGCCAGCAGGAGCTGGCGGAGCTGGCGCAGGTGCACGAGGAGGCGATCAAGCGCCGGGACGAGGTACTCGAGGAGGCAGCCGCCGCCGCGCGGCGCATCCACGCCCTCGAGGACAGCGTCGAAGCCGAGCACGTCGACGCCCAGCATCTCCGCGCCGAGCACGAACGGCGCGTGCGCGGCCTCTCGGAGGCGCTCGCGCTTGCCAACGCCGCGTGCGCGGCTGCGACCTCCAAGGTCAACGCGCTCGAGGTGGGGCTCGCCGAGGGAGAGCGGGTTCGCCTCGTCGCCGAGGAGCGCGCCGAGGTGAGAGAGGCCGCCTTGCAGGGGCTTCGCGCTGAGCTCGACGCGGCGCGCGCCGACACCCAGCGCGCCGAGCATGCGCGCGCGGCTCTTGTTACCGAGCTTTCGCGCGCACGAAGCAAGCTCGTCCAGGTCGAGACCTCGCTCGCCGACCGCGACGCGGAGCTGCTCACCGCCCGGGGACGGAGCACCGACCTGGAGCTTGCCCTCGTCGAGCGCGACAAGCTGCTGGTCGAGCGCGACGCGCTCGTCGCGGAGCGCGACACGAAGGTCGCCCAGCTCGAGCTTCGCCTCGACGAGCTGGCGACCCGCGGTGAAGCTGCTGCTGCGCGCTGCCGCGAGCTGGCGCAGGCGGTCGACGATGGACGAAGCGCAGTCACGGAGAGCGAGGCGGCGCGGCAGCTCCAGGAGCGCCTCATCGCCGAGCACGAGCAGCGGATCGCGGAGAATGTCGCAGCGCTGGACGCCCTGGACCACACGCTGAGAGACCGGGAGCTGCACATCAGCGCGCTCGACGCGCAGGTGGCGGAGCGCGAGGCAGTGATCGCTGCGCTCGACGCCCGCATCCACGAGCTCGAAACGACCCACGCCGAGGCGCTCCAGCAAGAGCGCGCGCGCGCCGAGCTCGCGCTCGGCGAGCTGCGCAGCGCGCAGAAGCGTGCCGCCGACCTCGAGGCGCTGATCGCCGAGAGTCAGGCGCTGGTCTCGCTTCGAGACGCGGCCCTCGCCGCGCGCGACGACCTGGTCGACGCGAAGGTGCAGGAGCTCGACGCCGTCGGCTTCACGCTCAACCAACGCGACCGTGAACTCCACGCGCTGGAAGCGGAGGTCGCGCTCCGCGAGCAGTCGATCGTCGGGCTCGAGGCACGGATCGACGAGCTCGGCCGCACGCTATGGAATCGTGACGAGACGCTCACGCACCACGAGTCGGAGATCGCCGTGCAGGCGGCGCTCCTCGAGGAACGAGGCGGGCGCATCGCGGCGAACGAGGTAGCGCTCACCGCGACCCAGACCGCACTGGCCGAGCGCGAAGCACGTCTTTCCGAGCGCCATGAGCTGCTGGTCACCCTCGAGGAGGCGCGCGAGCTGCTCCAGCGGGAACGCGACTCGGCGCACGCGGCAGAACGGCGAGCGCGTGAGGATCTGGAGGGCGGCGCGCGCAGGCTCGAGGCTGCGGTCACGGCGCATCACGCCGCGCTCGACGCGCTGCGGACCGAGCTGGGCGCGACGTCCTCGGAGCTCGAAGGGACGCGCCATGATCTCGCGGCCGCGCGCGAGGAGCAGAAACGACTCGCTGCCGCGTGTAGCGGCGAGCACGCCGCGACGCGGGCGCTCGCCGCGGAGCTCGAGGTTCAGCGCGCGAGCGGTCAGAAGCTCTCGCTCGATCTGTGCGCACTCAACGCCGACCGCGCGACGCTCGTCGAAAAGCTGGCCGACAAGCGCGCCGAACAGCTCGCGCTCACCGGCCAGCTGGACGCGGCGCGTGAGGAGGCGGTGGAGGCGCGGCGCGCGGCCGGTGGCCTCGAGGGCCTGCTTGCGGACGCGCTCGCCGAGCGCGCCGAGGCGTCGCGCCACTACGAGCGACAGCGCAGCGAGCTGGCGGCAGCGCGCGACGCGACCGACGTGACTGCGCGTACGCTCACCGCCTCGCTCCGCGCCGCCGAGGTACGCCAGAGCGAGCTCCGTGCCGAGCTCACGACGCTCAGCGCGCGTCTCTCCGAGAAGGAAGAGGAGCTTCGCGTCCGCAGCGGGGCCTACGAGGAGCTGGCGGCGACCCTTCGCCGCGTCGAGGAGCGCGGAGAGGAGAGGGATATCGCGCTCCTGACCTCCTCGCTCGACGTGGTCTCGGAACGTGGGGAGCGCGACGCTCGGCTTCGTGAGATCAAGGACCTGCGCGCAGCGCTTCGCCTGGCAGAGCAGGACCTCGCGGCGCGCGAAATGCTGCTGCTCGAGAAGGACGAGCAAGTCGCCGAGCGCGAACGCGTCGCAGAGATGCGAGCCCAGGCGATCGAGCTCCTGCTCGAGGAGCTTCGACGCTCCGGAAGCAACGTCGCCTCTTCGATACGCCGCATCGACGGCGCTCGCTCCGCCGCCGTCGCGGACGACGACGACGACCGGAGGCTTCGCAGCCTCGACGCCATGCTCGCGCCGCTCGGCTACGCGCTCGACCTCGCGGCGCCTACGCCTCGCCCGGGCGCCTACGCGCGGCTCGCGCTCGAGGAGAAGACCGCGGTCGCCGCGAAGCGCTGACGGGCGGCGTCCCCGCGACGCTCGCAGTCCCGCACTCGCTCAGGGCCGCAGCGACTGCTGGACCAGGCGCTCGAGCACCTCCAGGAGCAGGTCGTGGTCGAAGGGCTTGGGCAGCCGGTCCGTTCGTGAGGCATTGGCCTCGCCGGACGATTCGTGAACGCCGCCGAGCACGAGCGCGCGACGCGCAGGCCCCTGCAGCCATTCCTCGACGAAGGCTGCGCCGCCTTCGAGGAGCGGTGAGCCGTCGATGATCAGGATGGTCGTGGGCCCGAGCGCCGGGGCGAACGCGCGCGCGGCGGCCACATCGGCGGCCTCCCGTACCGTCGCGCCCCGGCGCCGCAGCAACGTGCACAGCGCCTCGCGGACTCCAGGATCCGGCTCGACCACCGCGGCCTCCGCGCCCGTCAGAGCCAGCGCCGCCAGGCGCCGGCGCTCGCTGGGGGGAGGCGCCGCTGCATCCGCGGCCAGCAGCGTGATGTAGAACGTCGAGCCCCCGCCGACGCGCGACCGCGCTCGCAGCCGACCGCCCGCGGCCTGCACCAGCGTCGCGCTGGTGGAGAGACCGAGGCCCATCCCGTCGCCTGCCTCCTTGGTGGTGTAATACGGATCGAAGATCCGCGCGAGCACGTCGTCGGTCATGCCCGGTCCGTCGTCGGCGATCTGGATGGTCACGAGCTTGCCCAGGTCGGCGCCATCCTCGGGGCGGGCGATCTCGCTCGGCACCCCGGCGCATGCGTGGACGCGGATCTTGCCTCCCGCGGGCATGGCGTCGATGGCGTTTAGCACGAGGTTCAAGACCACCTGCTCGAGCGCGCCGCGGTCGCCGACCACGTGCGCGGTCGCGGCGCTTGCGTCGAGCACCAGCTCGACGCGGATCGACGGGGGAGCGACGTGGCGTGAAAGCGGCGTGACGGTCTTGAAGATGTCGGCGACCGCCGCCGTGCCCCGCATCGACTCGAGCCGGGTGACCGGCGAGAGGAGCAGGCGCACGAGCGTGCCCGCCTCCTGGAGGGCCGCGTTGGCCACGTTCAGGGAGTCGGTGGCCTCGGGCAGGTGCGAGGTGTCGTCTTGGACCAGCACCAGCTCTGCAGACACGACGGTGAGCAGGTTGCGGAGGTCGTGGACCGCACCTCCGAGCAGGGACTGCGCGAGGTCGCGCGACTGGGAACGAAAGAGGCGCGCCACGAGCTCCTCGCGCGCGCTGACGTCCTCTTGCAAGCCGATGAACTGGGTCAGGGCGCCCCGCGCGTCGCGCACCGGCGTGAGCGACAGCCGGTTCTGGAAAGGCGTGCCGTCCTTTCGCTGGTTCCAGAGCACCACGTCGCACGACTGGCCGGCAGCGAGCGCCCTGCGCACCACCGCGAGCGCGGGCTGGTCGCCAAAGCGACCGTGGAAGATACGCGCATTTCTGCCCAGGACCTCCTCGCGCGTGAACCCCGTGAGACGCTCGAGCGCGCCGCTCGCGTAGACGATCGGAAGGTCCGGAAGCTGCGCATCCGCCACGATCACGGAGAACGGCGCGACGTCGAGCGCGCGTTGCGCGAAGGACCGGGCCGCATCCGAGAACGCGTCCGCGGGCGCCGCCTCGATCGCGCGCACACGGTACAGCGCGCCGACGAAGTTCCCCGTATCGCCCAGGAGCGCCTGCGCGCTCCAGCGAATCGCGGGACGCCCGTGCTGCGCGGGGCTAGCTGCGTCACAGCGCTCGCCGCCGCGGAGGCGAGCGATCAGGGGAGGACCATCAGGGTCGACGGGCGGCAAGGGAAGAATGTCGCTCGCGCGTCGTCCCAACACCTGCGCCTCGTCGACGCAGAACAGACGCGCGGCATGGTGCCCTATTCGGACGATTGCGTCCTGCTCGTCGACCACGACCAAGGTGTCCCCGCTCGCTCTCTCGAGCTCCGAGGCGAGGGCATCCGCACGTTAGGCGGCGCCTCGATCACCAGTTGCCATGACCGGAGCATTGCACGCGGTGCGGACGAGGTCGAGGGAGCGGGGCCATCAGGACAACTCCGCGTTCTCAGCTTCCGACCGTCACCGGCGCCTTGTTGACGAGCGGCGAGATGACTGATGAGGTCGACGGTCTCGGAGCCGTAGAGCGCGAGCTTGCGCGCGAGCTCCGGAGTGCTCCGATTTCACGGTGGCGTCGCCCGCGTTGTCGCCGCGGATGGGGGCGCCGAGGTAGCTCTCGTTGCCGGGCGGCTGCGGCCGAGGTCGAGGGCGTCCCCTCGGCCCATCAGGCCCTCAGGCCATCTGCGCGTTCGTGCCGGCGTCCACGGCCTCGACGGAGTCGATGAGCGGACCCTTCTCACGCATGTGGGTCTTCGGGCCTGCGCCCTTGCCGTCGGCCGGGGGATCGAAGGGCGCGCGCCCGAGCTGCTTCGTCTCCAGGCTGGGGAGGAAGGCCGTGATCACGTACGCGCGGAAGACCCACCACAGGAAGCTCGGCTCGTTGAGGCGCGGGTCGACTTGGTCGACGATCTCCGCGTGCAGCGCATACGCCTTGCTCCAGTGCGAGCCCGGGTTCTCGTGGTGAATGGTGTGGAGGCCGTTGTTGAATACGAGGAAGTTGAAGACGCGGCCCGTGATGTTGCGCGAGTGGTTGTGCGCCGACCACGGGTCGCAGTGCACGTGCTGCATGTAGTTGAACCACATCATCGACCACGTGCCGAACAGGCAGGGCAGACCGAACGCGAGGGCGAAGACCTTGAAGCCGGTCCACGCGCCGTGCATCGCCACCGACGCGACGAACGCCGTGAGGAGCGCGCCGCCCCAGATCGCGTACTGCTTGATGATGTGCTTGTGCAGCTTCGGATTCGAGCGCTTGGCCTTCGCGATGTACTCCTTGATCGGCGTCGACTGGTAGTAGGCCGAGATGAAGAAGTACGAGACCGCGACGTACCAGGTGTTGCGGTTCGTGTGGCGCCACGTGATCGTCGCGTCGCCCTCGCGGTTGACGTGCTTGTGATGGTTCAGGTTGTGCGTGGGCACCCAGGCGAACGTCGCGTAGCCGTAGAACACGCTGATCCAGGTCGCGAACGCCTCGTTCAGCTTCCGGTTCTTGAACGTGGGGCAGTGATTGTGGTTGTGCGCGATCGTCCCGGCCGCCATCGCGAAGTAGAAGGCGAGGGGCGAGAGATAGGGGACGAGCCGCGGGTTCACGAGCTGCGCGATCACGACCACGGGCATCATCAGCGCCCAGAGGATCGCTCGATAGTCGGCAGGGTTACGCGGCAACATTGCCCAGTTCGTACCGGCACAAGGGCTCAGGGGCAAGGTCCGATCGGTCGATTCTTGGTCGGATCTCGCGACGATCCGCGCACGTCAGGCCGCAGCGGGGTGCGCACTCCGCTTCTCACCGGCGTCGAGGCCGCGATACGCGAGCGCGAGCGAGCGCGAGCGCGCGCCGAGGCGGGGCGGTCCTCCGGCTCGTTCGCCAAGCACTTCAGTACGAGCGCGTCGAGCGCGGCCGGGGTGCGTGAGCTTGCTCGTGATCTGCACCTCGCGCTCGAAGCGGCGCGCGTTCGGGGGGCCGTGCTTCTCGATCGACAGCATGCCGCCCTCGCCGATCTTGCCCTCCAGCGTGATGGCCGAGACGCATCGCGCTCTTCATCTTCGCGCGGAGGCCGTAGAAGACGCGTGGGATGGCGAACGCGGTGGCGGTGCCGGAGACGCACCAACCGATGGTCATCACCACCATCGTGGTCCGCGGCACGAGGTGGACGGGCCGGAGGGGATCGTGCGCCGCGCAGACCGCGAGCAGGCCCGCGCCACCCCGATGCACCATCGACGCCGAGGCGGCGCTGGACGAGCGCGAGGTCCTCGGTGCCGGTGAAGGTCCGTGCGGTCCTGCAACCATCGCCGCTGCGGGTCGACCAGCTTCGTTCCGTCCTCGAACGCAGCGCCGAAGTCTGCGCCGGCCTCGGCGCCGAGGCCAATCGTCGCGCCCCGCTCGTCACGAACCGCGCGCGGTACTACAGTGCCGTCACGATGAAGGCACACACCGGACTGCTGCTCGCAGGCGTTCTCCTCCTCTCGACGGCGACGGCGGCCTGCGGAAAAAAGGACGACCCCGCGGCGACGGGCTCGTCGGGCTCGTCGGGCTCGTCGGGCTCGCCCGCGACCGCGACCGCGGGCCTCAAGGAGGGCGACAACGCGCCGGACGTCACGCTGCCGCTCCAGGACGGCAAGCAACTGAAGCTGTCGTCGCTCAAGGGGCAGATGGCGGTCGTGTACTTCTACCCGAAGGACCAGACACCGGGGTGCACTGTCGAGGCCGAGAATTTCCGCGACAAGTTCGATGATCTGAAGAAGGCGGGCATCGCGGTGATCGGCGTCTCCACGCAGGACGCTGCCTCGCACAAGGCCTTCATCGACAAGGAGAAGCTCCCGTTCGATCTCGCGGTCGACGAGGACAAGTCGATCGCCAAGGCCTTCGGCGTGCCTCCCGGCTTCATGGGCATGCACGCGCGTCAGACCTTCCTCATCGGCAAGGACGGCAAGATCAAGAAGATCTGGCGCGATGTGTCCCCGAAGGACCACGCGAACGAGGTCCTCTCCGCCGCGCAGTCCTGAGCGCTCGGGCGCTCACGCGGTCCTGAGCGGCGCTCGGGTTCAGCGGTCCGCCTGCAGATGGGCCTCGACGAACCAGAGCCACGTGTCCACGCCGCGCGAGTTCGCGGTGGCCATGTCGACCGGGTCCGCGTCGTCGAGCTGGTCGAGCTCGTGGGGCTGGCGCCCTGCGGCGCGTCGCCGCGTGGCCAGGCGAAGCGTCAGAACGTGTACTGCGCGCCCACGCCGATCAGATCCGCCTCGGCTGCGTACTTCCCGCCGTTCACCGCCTCGAAGGGGGCGTTGCCCCCGATGGGATTGACGCGCGGGATCCTGGCCTCCGCGGGCGAGACCTCGACGCTGCTCGCGAAGAGGTGCGCGTACGTGAGGTCGAAGCGCCAGTGGTCGCCCACGTGCACGCTGCCGCCGGTGGCGATGGTCACCTTGTCCATGTCGATGGTGAGCAGCGCTTGTAGGCGATCCAGCCGCCGAGCAGGATGAGCGCCGAGCCGTCGAACGAGCCGAGCGCATAGCGCGCGGGCGAGGGCTGGCCGTTCACCTGGTCGGGATAGGTGGCGATGGCGGCGTAGGGCGCGTACGAGCCGCCCGCAACCGTCCACTCCTTCGCGCGTCCGAAGGTGCAGGAGGCGGCGATGGTGGGGAAGGGGATGACGGGCGACGAGCCCGAGACCTTGGGGCTGGAGACATTGCGTACCGTGTTGTCGCGCTGCTTCAGGCCCTGGTTCCTCGCGGGATCGGCCGTCGTCGTACCCCGTGCCCTCACGACGACGGGAGGTATAGTTCCGCCCCCTCGAGGCGCAAATCATGATGTTCGGAAAATTCCGCTTTCTCAGAACGTTGCCGCGTTCTGCTTGGTTTCACGGCGTCTCAATGGCGTCCGTCGTGGTGGTGGCCGGCGTTACCGGCGGTTGCGGAGGCGAGCCCGCGCTGCCTCCCGCCGCGGCCCCGCACCTGCCGCCGCCGCCCTCGGTGAACGCCGTGGTGACGCCCGCTGCGCGCCGAGGTGCGGTGGTGCCCGCCGCCCGCAAGCCAGTGGTGCACGAGTACTTCGGGACGAAGGTGACCGACGACTACGAGTGGCTCGAGGACCCGAAGAGCCCCGAGACCACCGCCTTCGTCGACGCCCAGACCGCGTACCTGCGCGGCTTCATCGATGCGCTCCCCGAGCGGGCGCCGGTGCGCGAGCGTGTCGCGCAGCTGCTCGGCGCGACCTCGGCCGACTATCGCGAGGTGCGCGCGGTGGCCGGCTCGCTCTTCATCCTCGTGCAGCAGCCACCGAAGCAGCAGGCGCTGCTCGTGGTGCGTGCCGACAGCGCCGACCTGTCGACCGAGCGCGTGGTGCTCGACCCCAACGTGGTCGACCCCAGCGGCAAGACCGCGATCGACATGTTCGTGCCCTCGCCCGACAAGAAGCTCGTCGCCATCTCGCTCTCCAAGGGCGGCAGCGAGAGCGGCGACTTTCACTTCTACGACGTCGCTACCGGCAAGGAGCAGAGGGACGTGCTGACCCGCGCCTACGGCGGCACCGCGGGCGGGAGCCTCGCCTGGAACAGCGACGGGACCGGTGTATTCTACACGCGGTACCCGCGCGCCGGTGAGCGGCCCGAGGCCGATCTCGACTTCTTCCAGCAGCTCTACTTCCACAAGCTCGGCACGGCCGAGGCGAAGGACGGCTACGTGCTCGGCAAGGATCTGCCGCGCATCGCCGAGATCGAGCTGGAACGCAGCGACGACGGCAAGAACGTCCTCGTGCGCGTCGCCAACGGCGACGGCGGGGAGTTCGCGCACCACGTCATCCGCGGGAACGTCAGCGCGGCGCAGGAAGGAACGAAGCTCGCCGGCTTCACCGACGAGCTGGCGCACACCACCTTCGCGCCCGACGGCAAGATCTACGGCATCTCGCGCAAGGGCGCGGCCCGCGGCAAGGTGGTGGTCTTCGCGCCGCCGTTCGACAAGCCGGCGGAGGTCGCCGCGGCCGAGGGCGACGGCGTGCTCGAGGCGGTCGTGGTCACGAAGAGCGCGCTCTACGTCGCCGAGCTGGTGGGCGGCCCCTCGCGCATGCGGCGCATCCCGCTGGGAGGGAAGCCGGAGGCGCTCGCGCAGGACGCTACGAAGAAGAAGAACCTGACGCCCGCACCGCCCACCACCATCGCGCCCGGCGCTCGCGGACTCGCGGCCGCCGAGCTCCCGGTGCCGCCGGTGACGAGCGTGACCGACATCGTGCGCGTCGGCGACGACCTCCTGGTGCGCATGGAAAGCTTCGTCGAGATGCCCGCCTGGTACCGCTACCGCGCCGCCGAGCACCGGTTCGTGAAGACCACGATGGCGAAGGCGCCCGTCTCGGACATGAGCGACGTGGAGGTCCAGCGCGAGACGTGCACGTCGAAGGACGGCACGAAGGTCCCGCTCACCATCCTCCGCCGCAAGGGCACGAAGCTCGCGGGGCTGAACCCCACGGTCCTCTATGGCTATGGCGGATTCAACCTCAGCGTGAAGCCGCAGCTCCGCAAGTGGATGCCGGCGTGGCTCGAGCGGCGCGGCGTCGTGGCGATCGCGAACCTGCGCGGCGGCGGCGAGCTCGGCGCGGCGTGGCACGACGCCGGAAAGCTCACGAAGAAGCAGAACGTGTTCGACGACTTCGCGGCCTGCGCGAAGGCGGTCGGCGATCTCGGCTACGCGGACGCGCAGCACCTCGCGGCGCACGGGCGTTCGAACGGCGGTCTCCTCATGGGCGCGGCGCTCGTGCAGCATCCCGAGCTGTTCCGGGCGGTGGTCTCGGGGGTCGGCATCTACGACATGCTCCGCGTGGAGCTGTCGTCGAACGGCGTGTTCAATGTGACGGAGTACGGCACCGTGAAGGACGAAGCGCAGCTCCGGGCGCTGCACGCGTACTCGCCGCTGCACAACGTGAAGGACGGCGTCGCGTATCCGGCGGTGCTGTTCACGACGGGCGCGAATGACCCGCGCGTCGACGCGTACCACTCGCGCAAGATGACGGCGCGCCTCCAGGCGGCGACGTCGTCGATGCGCCCGATCCTGCTCCGCCAGAGCGCCGACCTGGGACACGGCATGGGCAGCCCGCTCCAGGCGGACATCGAGGAGACGACCGACATGCTGACGTTCCTCTTCCACGAGCTGGACGTCAAACCCACCCCTGCGAAGTAGTCGCATGCGATCAGGCGCACCTGCGGGGTGCTGTCGACCCTCTCCTTCTCACGTCCGCTAGGGCGATCGGCCGTCACAGACAGAGGCTGTGGTCCTCATCGCCGCTGCGAACCTCGCCTGCGACGCGGCGATAGAGGTGGAACGCGCGTGACGATCCGACGAGCTCCCACGACGGCCCGGCCGGGCCCTCGGCGATCGGGTCGCGGTCGCCGTGCACGAGGATGAAGTCGAAGTACATGCCGTCGCGCGCGTTGCGGAACATGCACGGATTGCCCCAGGCCACGCCGTTCGCGGGCTGTCCGGGCGGGCGCTGGTCGGCGCGGTACTGCACCGGCCAGTGCGGGATCTCGTTGAAGGAGAACGAGGCGACGCCGCCGTAGCGCGCGCGGTAGTAGCTGCCGAAGTAGTGGAACGGGTTCACGTTCACGCGGCGCGAGCGCGGCTCGAAGTTAAGCGAGAGGAGGCGCTTGCCCTGGGGCAGTTGGCGCAGGATCTCGTCGAAGCTGCCGACCTCTTCCTGCTCGAACGCACGCACCTCGTGGGTCACGTTGATCGAAGCCGCGAGCGACAGCGCGCCGGCCAGCGCGAGCGGAAGAGCGCCACGGAAGAAGTCGAGACGCGGACGGGGCAGGAGGACCGCGAAGAGCGCCACGAACACCGACATGCGGAGATCGAGGAGCAGCGCGTACGCCCCGACCTGCGTTGGCATCACGAAGTAGACGAGCACCGCCACCCCGAACAGCCCCTGGACGCAGCGAGAGCGCCAGCGCTCCTCGAACGAGGTGCTGCGCCGCCCCGCGATCACCAGGAACGCGAGGATGGCGACCATCGCCCAGCCCAGGACGTCGTCGGTCTTCGTGCGGAAGTTGTCGAAGAGCCAGTGCGGGAGCATCCGCAGCAGCTCGAGGCGCGGCGTGAAGCGGATGCCGCGGTCGACGGCGGAGCCCGCGGCCCCGGCGCGCCCGGCGCTGGAGACCACGAGCGCGCAGGCAAACGCCGGGGCAAGCCATCCCAGGCGTCGAGGCAACGTATGCAAGCGAGCGGTGAGCTCGCGGCGGATCCCGACCGCCGCCGGTGGCGCGGGTAGCAGCCACACGAGCAGACCGGCCTGCGCCACGAACAGCACGAACGCGCTGAGGTGCAGGTAGAAGATCGCCACCGCGAGGGCCGCGAGGCCGATGCCCCGCCGCCACGTGGCGCGCTCGGTCTGGTGCGCGACGAGCGCGAGCCCGAAGAGCACGAGCGGCACCGACGCGACGAAGTTGAGCAGCCCCACCGTGAGGTTCTGCGTCCAGAAGAGCGCGCAGCCGAAGATCGCGAGCCGCTCGTCGCGCCCGAGCGCCCGCAGCAGCGAGCGCAGCGCGTAAGGATAGCCGAGGCCCACCAGTGCCAGCAGCACGAGGTTCGCGCGCTCGGCGCTGCCCGTCACCACCGAGAGCAGCGCACCGGCCACGTGGTAGAGCCAGTAGGGCGTCTCGCCGATGCCCGCGATCTGGAAATGCTCCTGGTTCGCCCACCCCGCGTCGCCCCAGTGCCGGAGGGTCGCCATCGTGGCGAGGTGCTCAGGCAGATCGGACATCGGCAGATGCCGCGCCATGAAGAGCGGGACGATGCTCGCCACCGCGCACGCCGCGAGCAGCACGGGAAAGAGGCGGCGCTTTTCGGTGGCTTCGTGCATCGTCGTCGGCTCAGCGATCGGCGACGTCCATCGTGCTGCCCGAGACGAGCGCGCAGCGGTTGCCCACCTTCTGGCAGCGCGTGACAGGATGCGCGCCGCCGCAGCGCGGGTCGTCGAGGGGCGCCGGCGCCTCGGTCTTCCACACTGCGTTGCCGCCGCAGCCGAACGGCTTCGACGAGCCGTAGGTGCTGTAGGAGGTGTACGGATCGGCGCTGGGGATCCAGTATGGATCGAAGCTGTCGTAGCTGCCGTACGAGCCGTACGAGCCGTAGGGAACGCCCGCGCACTCGGAGTCGCTGCCGAGGTACGCGCAGGCCGTGTAGTCGAGACAGAGCGAGAGCCCGCTCGCCACGGTCATGCAGCTGTTGCCGATCGAGCACTGCGCGCTCGACGTGCAGACCGGACGACACGCGCCGTTGAAGGCGCGCTCGTTCGCGGTGCAGGACAGCGCGCTGGTCTTGGAGGACGAGGAGTCACCGGGTGCCGCGAGACAGGCGGCGAGGAAGAGGGCCGTCGCCCCGGCGGAAAGGAAGATCGCTTTTTTCATCGAAGTCACCTCG
>Ga0123336_10002955_pt1 | contig 14502 bp, 11 predicted proteins | sample SSSSmetaG_FD_96466 | JGI IMG/M metagenome (GOLD analysis project Ga0123336, IMG submission 96466) | Glacier valley bacterial and archeal communities from Borup Fiord, Nunavut, Canada, to study Microbial Dark Matter (Phase II) - ​SSSS metaG | ecosystem: Environmental > Aquatic > Freshwater > Ice... | reverse complement strand
GCGTTGATGGTGAGGTCGCGACGACTCAAATCGTCTTCCAGGGTGACGCTGGGGTCGGCCGAAAAGCTGAAGCCGCGGTAGCCGGGCGCAGTCTTGCGCTCGGTGCGCGCCAACGCCACTTCGTCCTTGGTGTCGGGGTGCAAAAAGACGGGGAAGTCTTTGCCAACCGGGGTGTAGCCGGCTGCGCGCATGGCTTGCGGCGTTTGGCCAGTGACGACCCAATCGCGGTCGGTCACGGGCAACCCCAACAGGCCGTCCCGAACTGCGCCGCCGACCATCCAGATGTTCATAGAGCCAGTGTAGGAGTCGCCTGCAACACGCCCTTCAACAGCACCGCGGCCAAAGCCCACATGGCCATGGCCACGAAGGCGTCGAGCCAGCGCCAGGCGCGCGGCCTGGCGAACAGCGGTGTGAGCCATCTCGCACCAAAACCCAAGGCGGTGAACCACCGCACGCTGGCGCTGGCCGCGCCGACCAAAAACGCAGGCCGCAGCGCGGCAGCTTGTTGTGCGCCCACCGCTCCCGCGAGGAGCACGGTGTCCAGGTAGACATGCGGGCTGAGGAGCGACAGCTCCAGCGTTTGCAGCAAGGCGCTTTGCAGCGTCATGGCTTGGCCTGACGCGTTGATGTTCATGGACTGATCTTTGAGGGCGCGCCGCGCGGCCGCCGCACCGTAGGCCACAAGCAAGACCACACCGGCCAAGGCCACCGCGTTCAACGCCAGCCGTTTCGAGCCGAAGGCGGCGGCCAGCCCGCTGACACCCACGGTCATGAGGGCCGCATCGATCACGGCGCACGTGAACACCACCGCACCCACGTGCTCGCGGCGCAGGCCTTGGCGCAGCACGAACACGTTTTGCGCGTCGATGGCGACGATGAGCGGCGCGGCGATGGACCGCCCGGCCAGGAAGGCGGGATAGGCGTCGGGGTGAGCTTGGGCATCGCGCATCGCAGGATTATTGATGGGCGCCTTCAGCGTTCGCCGTCCGGCGCCGCATTCCGGGTGTCTGGCGTTGCGCGTCCAAGCACCGCTTCGCTGCGTACAGTCGGGCTCACTTCATCGGCGCAAACTCATGACAAACAAGACACATCGCACGGCAGGAATTTGGTTCGGGCTGCGGCTTCGGCGGATCGCATGGCGCCTGACCGTGGCGATGTGCTGGCTGGCGTCGTCAGGCGCGCAGGCCCACGAGTTTTGGTTGATGCCGCAAAGCTTCACGGTGCCGCTGGCTCAGTCATTTCAACTGGAACTGCGGGTCGGCGCGGGCTGGCCGGGCGAAACGCTGGGGCGCAACCCGGATTACATCGAGCGCTTTGGCCTGCTGGACGCGAACGGCGAGCGTCGCATTGGCGGACAGCCGGGCGGCGATCCGGCCGGGGAGGTGACGGCGAAAACAGCAGGTGCTGCGTGGGCGGTGTTTCGATCCAAGCATTCGGCCATCACGCTCGAGGCACCGAAGTTTGAGTCGTATCTCCGCGATGAGGGCCTGGAAAACATCATCGAGGCGCGGCGCTTGAGCGGCACGTCTGACGCACCAGGTCGTGAGGTGTATTCACGCTGCGCGAAGTCGCTGCTGCGGGCGAGCAGGCCTGCCGCCACCACCGCCACCACCGCCACCACCGCCGTCAAAACCCCCGCGGCTTTTTTGCAGCGACGCACGGGCTTGACGCTGGAGCTGATTCCGCAAACCGATCCGCAGCAGTTGCGAGGCGGCGGTGCCTTCACGGTGCAGTTGCTTTATTTGAACCAACCGCTGCGCGGTGCGTTGGTGAAGGCCTTGCCGCAAACGGCAGCGGGTGACGCCCAGGCAGCGCAAATCACCGGACGAACCGACAGCCAAGGTCGCGTGACATTGCCGTTGTCACATGGCGGGGTGTGGCTGATCAACGCGGTGCACATGGTTCCCGCGCCGCCGCAATACAACGCCGAGTGGGAGAGCGTGTGGTCGTCGTTGACGTTCGAGGTGGCGAGGGCTCAGTGATGAAGCCGGTTTGCCTTGCCGAATTGGCACCCAAGGATTGATCCGGTCGCCGTGGGCTCATGGCCCCGATACTTTCGGGCCTGTCAACACTGGTTTTTGCCGCCCGCTGCGCTGACCTTCTATTCGCCTGACTCGCCTGACACGCCAGACTTGCGGTAGGGCTCGTCGAAGTCGATGAAGTCGTGCTCGGCAAGGGCTTGCTTTGTCCACGCCACCACGCCGGCAGAAGCTTCCACCGCCGCGACATAGTCCGACACCGGCGGTGGCACGGGCAGCGCGTAGGTGACGATGCGTTTGACGACGGGTGCGAAGTAGGCGTCGACGGTGCTGTAGTGGCCGAATAAAAACGGTCCGCCGTGGGCGCCGAGCAAGTCCGTCCACATCTGAACGATGCGCGCCAAATCGGCCCGCGCGTCTGCTTTTTCGGCCAGCATGCGCGCGCCGATGTCAGGCAGGTGCGCCTCGATGTTCATGGGGAAGTGGCTGCGCAGCGCGCTGAACCCCGAGTGCATTTCAGCGCACACGCTGCGCGCGCGAGCACGCGCCTGCATGTCCGCGGGCCACAGGTGCAGTTCGGGGAATTTTTCGGCCAGGTACTCGGCAATGGCCAGCGTGTCCCACACGACGAAGCCGTTGTCCACCAGCAAGGGCACCTTGCCCGGCGTGGCGACTGTCATCGGGCCCGAGCCCACGGCTTGGCTCAGCGTGGCTTTGAATTTCGAGTCGGCCTGAAAGCTGTCAAAGCGCACCATGACGTCGGCAAACGCAATGCCGGTTTGCTTCATCAGCACCCACGGGCGCATGGACCAGCTGGAGTAGTTTTTGTTGCCGATGTAGAGCTGCATTCAGGTTCCTTTGCAAAGGCAAGATCATCGCCCACGTGCGCCGCGGCAGCGATGAAGGCACAACGCCTGGCCGTGGCTGTGGGCCGTGCCTCGCCTTGCTCGGCTCCGACCTAACGCGCGTGTAGCGTCAGTCCCGATGCTGCTCGCGCCGCAGCGGGTCCAAGCGCGCCACGCCGCTGCGCTTGGCAAGCACCGCCGGCATCACACTTTCCATGGCGCTGGCATGAATGCCCAGGCTGTCCAAGCCCGGCATGCCGGCATTGGCGACGTTGGGCGTTTTCATGGAATCGAGGTTGTCGCGAGACATCAGCGGCTGACCAGGCATCAGCTCCATCGCGAAGGCTTGCAGGCGCGCTGCAAATTCGGGAATGCCAAACACCGGCCGCTCATGGCCCGACCATTGACCCGCGCGGCGCACCAAATCGCCCAGCGTGTAGACGCTGGGGCCCGCGCATTCCACCGTTTGGCCGATGCTGGCAGGGTTGTCCAAACTGGCAACGATGGCACGCGCCACGTCGTCGACCCACACGGGCTGAAAGCGCGCCTGCTCACCGGCCAGCGGCACAAAAGGAAACACGCTTTGCAACTGAGCAAAGAGGTTGATGAACTTGTCGTGCTCACCAAAAATCACCGACGGGCGCAGCAGCGTGAGATCAAGGTGAGCGTCTTGCAGCACGCGCTCACCGGCTGCCTTGGACCGGAGATAGCGCGAGGGTTCGCTGCCGCCGTTGTCCAAGCTCACACCCAAGGCGCTAACGTGCACCACGCGCTGCACACCGGCCGCTTTGCAGGCCGACGCCAAGCGGCGCGGCAACTCGACGTGTGCTTTTTGAAACTCGGCCTCGGTGCCATGCAGCACCGCGACGAGGTTGATGACGGCGTCGCAGCCTGACACCAAGCGCACCAGCTCGGCGTCGTTGTGGATGTTGGCTTGCACCAACTCCAGCGTGGGGAGCGACCGCAAATGCGCGGCGCGCTGCGGCCTGCGGCTGGGCACGGTGATGCGCCCGGCCGCGCCCCCGTTGCGCGCCACCAGCTGCTCGCACAAGCTGCGACCTACAAAGCCCGTGCCGCCCAGCACGAGCAGTTTGGACATGTGATCCGGCGGCAGCGGGGTCATCAGGGGAACGGTCGGGGTGGGTGTCACGGAAGGTCCTTGTTTTCAACAGTTGCGTTGGGGTCGCGCGGGCCAATGGGGCGACCCAGGCGTGATTTTAAATTCGGTGCTTCGCCGCTCAACATCGCGGCGTAATACGTGGCGTTGGACAGCACTTTTTTGACGTAGTCGCGCGTCTCGGTGAACGGAATGTTCTCGGCCCAAGCAGCCACCTCCAGCACGGGGCCTTCGCGCCAGCGGCGAGGCCGGCTGGGGCCCGCGTTGTAGGCCGCGGCGGCCATGGCCTGCGAGCCGCCAAAGTCATCGAGTGCCAACTTCAAGTAACTGGTGCCGAGCTTGATGTTGGTGTCGCGGTCGGCGATCAATTCGGGCGTGTAGTCCAGGCCGATGCGCTTGGCGGTCCAGCGCGCGGTGGCCGGCATGATTTGCATCAGGCCCGATGCGCCCACGCTGGAGCGGGCGTCCATGATGAAGCGCGATTCTTGGCGGATCAGACCGTACACATAGGCCGGGTCCAGGCCGATCTCGCGCGCACGGGCCGTCACTTCTTTTCGAAACGGCGTGGGAAAGCGCTGCTCCATGTCGACTTCGACCTTGGTGCGGTCGCTGGTGTTGATGCAGCGGTCCCAGACCTCGCGGTCGCAGGCCATTTGCGCAGACGCCAGCAGCTCGCGGTCGCTCATGCCGCGCAGTGAAAAATTCCATTCGCGCACGCCTTCGCTGCGCAGGCCAATGGAGATGAGTTGCAACGCACGCGACAGCCCGGGGTGCCGCACCGCGTTGGCGCGCTCTTCCGCGGTGAACGGCGCTGGCTTGGGAGGCAGCACCAAGCGCTGGCCCAGATGCTCGGCCGCCAGCTTGCCGTAGAAATTGAACTGGCCGGTCAAGCCGCTCATCAGGCTGCGCGATTGCTCCAACCAGTTGGCAGCTTCCGCAGCGTCTGGAGTGCTGCGCGACAACGCCGTCGACATGGCTTGCAGACCGCGCGCTTTCCAATACGTCCAGGCCGGATCGGCTTGCTCGGCGGCGCTCATGGCGTTGGCGGCCTGGACCACTTGCGGCCACCGGCCGACGCCGTTGTTGGCGCGCAGGGCAGCGCGCAACTTCCATGCGTTCGTGTCGTCGGGCCAGTCTGAGGTGCTCGCAGGGGCGCCGGAGTTTTTTGCGGCCAGCGCATCGGCGCGCTGGTAAAAATCGACAGCTTCCGGCGACAGCTTTTGCGCCGCTTGCTTGCCCGCGCTGGCCCACGCCCAGGCGGCCAAGTCGGTTGGCAGGGCGCGCTCCCAACGCTCTTTCAGCGCGGCCACAGCGCCGTCGAGGTCAACAGCGGCAAGGCGTATCAAGGCCAGGGTCGCCATCTCGGACTGCGCACGATTCGCGGCCGAGACCGTGCGCAGCAAAAAGCGCGACGGGATTTCATAAAGCTCCTGCAAGCCACTGGCCGCAGGCGCGTCGATCAGCGCGACGGCTTGTCGAGCCGATCGCGGGCGGCCGGCTTCCACCGCCAAGCGGGCTTTGCGCCACGCATCAGCGGCACTGAAAACCTTGGCATCCATCAATGCGCCTGCCATCAAGGCGCAACCATCGTCGGCTTCTTTTTGTGCAAACCACAGGCTGCGTGCTGCGTCGCGCACGTCTTTGCCTGCAGCGTGATCGAGCATGGCCGAGTAGCAACTGACCTCACGGTCGTCGTTCATGCGAAAGCGCGGATAGTCGACCGCGAAATTGCGCCAGTCACGGCGTCTTCCCAGCTCAAGCAACCAGTCGTTGCGCAAGCGGTCTTCCACGTAGGTTTGCGGCCAGCGCGCATAAAAAACATCGAGCTCGCTTTGCTGCGCCTCAGACAAGCGGTTGCTCAGCTCGAAATAGTCGGCCCACTGCGCCAGCGGGTGCTGCGAGGCCAGGGCAGAGGCGCGCGCGATGACCAAGGCGGAGCGGTCTTTTCTGCGCAGCGCGTCGCGGGCTTCCAGGATGCTGCTGTTGCTTTGAGCGCTACTTTGAGCGCTGCTCCTTGTGCTGATTTGTGGGCTGTTTTGTGTCGGGCTCGTGGTGGTTATTTGCGCAGCGGCGTGCCCAGGCATTCCAACCCAAGCCAGCAGCACGCACAACGTCGTTTCATATACTGATTTCATCGGTGTGACTGTCATGCTGTTGTGAAGAAAGCTGCGTTGCGGATGAACCTACCGATGCCCTCGCCCTTGCCCTTTGCCTTGACCTTTGAGGCTTGCCCATGAGCGCTGAATCACCTCTGGGTGCGACCCAGCGAGCCGCGCTTCGTTCAAATTCATTGGCTCGCCGCGAGGCGTTTGTCGTGTCGGCTAGCGCTGCGGCCGCTGAATCAGCGCTGGCCGTGCATCTGCGCCGCCTGCTGATTGAGTTGGAACCCGAAACCTTGGGCCTTTATTGGCCCATGCGCTGCGAATTTAACGCACCTGCCGCATTGAGCGAGCTGATGTCAGCCGCCGACGTGGTCATGGCTTTGCCCTATGCCCGCAAACGGCCCACCGAAATGCATTACCGACGCTGGAATGGCGCCGCGCCCAGCGCACGCGATGAATGCAATATGGCCACCGCCGATGGCGCGATGCTGGTGCCCGACGTGGTGCTCGTGCCTTGTGTGGCCTACACCCGTTCGGGCCATCGGCTGGGCTACGGCGGCGGTTACTTCGACCGCTGGTTGGCAGCTCACCCTCACGTCACGTCCATCGGTGTGGCATGGACCGCGTGTGAAATCAGCGACGCAGAATTTGCCGTGCAACCGCACGATCAGGGCTTGAGCTTGGTGGTCACTCAAGACGGCGTGGTGTGAGCGGGCTCACGCAGCTGCTTCGAGATGAAATCTGCCACCGCCTCCCCGCAAGCTCGGTAAACCGGTTCGCCCGCATGAAAGCCGTCAGCGGCCATGCCTGCGGCCGACAGCTTTATTGCAATAGGCACGTGCCACACATCGCTGCGTGTGGCGGCCCACTGCGCCAAAGCACGGTCGTGGCGCTGCGCGTCGGCCCTGACGATCCACCGCAGCGGTGGCCGCAACACCGGAAACTCACCCATCGGAGGCAACGGCGAGAACATCACGTGGCGCGCACCGCGCTGGCTGATGAGCCAGTCGGCCAATTGCTCGCGGTGGGCCACAGCGTGACGCGAAGGCAGTTGTTCAATCACATCGTTCACGCCCAGCAGCACCACGGCCACATCCACTACGGCAGGTGCCGCTTGCTGAACCATCGCCAAGGCCTGGGCACTGCTGATGCCGCTGCGCGCCACCAGATTCCAACGCACACGTCGGCTCATTTTTTTGGCTAGCGCGCGCGTCAAATAACCACTGAAAGCTTGGCGCTGCGTTGCCACGCCCACACCGGCTGCAGATGAATCGCCGACGATCAACACCCGCAGCAACGCGCCGTCGCCGACCTCGCCGCTGCGCTCGCCCTGCGCCTCTGGCAACAACGGCGTGCGACTTCGAATGAGCAGCGCCTGCGTGACCCACAGCGGCGATGACAGCAGCTTGAAAGTCAGCGACACGGCACCGGGCGCTCAGCTGAATTGCAGGAAGTCGGGCTTGCGTTTTTGGAAGAACGCCTGAAAAGCTTCCATCGCTTCGGGGCTGCGCAAACGGCTGGAGAAAATTGCGCCTTCCACGGCGATGGTGTCGATGACTTCGGCGGCCGGCACCCGCTTCATCAAGCGCTTGGTGTCGCGCACCGCACCGGGTGGCAAGCCGTTGAAGCGCTCGGCCACGCGGCGTGCATGGCTGGCCACTTCACCGGCGGGCAGTACGGCGTTGGCAATGTGCATGTCGACCGCGTCTTGCGGCGTGAAGGGCTCGCCCAGCATCAATTTTTCAGCGGCTTTCACGTGGCCCATCAAGCGCGGCACGATGAGACTGGCCGCAAATTCGGGCACCAAGCCCAAACTCACAAACGGCATCGCCAAACGCGCTTCGTCCGACACGTAGACCAAGTCGCAGTGCAGCAGCAAGGTGGTGCCGATGCCGATGGCCGCACCGGTGACGGCGGCGATCACCGGCTTCTCACAAGTGGCCAGCGCATGCATGAACTGAAACACCGGCGAGTTCACGGCATTGCTGCCGCTTTCAGGCGGGCGACCGATGAAGTCTTCGAGGTCGTTGCCCGAGGTGAAGATCCCCGGCTGCCCGGTGATGAGCACCGCTCGCACCGCGGGGTCGGCCTGCGCCGCGCGCAACGCTTCGGTCATGGCTTGGTACATGGCCACGGTGAGTGCGTTCTTCTTTTCAGGCCGCGCAATTTCAATGGTGGCCACGCCGTTGAGGGTGGCGGTTTTGATGCTCATGTTTTTGCTACTTTCTGGGTTTTAAAAAGACTTCGCCGGAGCGCATGACAGGCTCAAATCAGTGCGTGGTGTTTGCTGGCAACCCGACCCCGTTCGGGCTGAGGTAGTTTTTCCGATCATCCTGAGGTATCGAAGGAAGTCCTGCTCCTACCCTCCCTTCGATACCTCAGGGCAGTCGGAAGAGATACCTCAGGGCGAACGGAAATTTTTACGATGCGAAGTGATTCGTTTCTGTCGTTGCAGTGAACGATTCGCTTCGCGCCAAAAAATCAAACCCGCTCAAAAATTCCAGCCGCGCCTTGCCCGGTGCCAACGCACATGCTCACCATGCCGTACTTCAAATTGTGTCGACGCAGCGCATGGATCACGGTGGCCGCGCGGATGGCGCCGGTGGCACCCAGCGGGTGACCCAGCGCAATCGCGCCGCCCATGGGGTTGACCTTGCTGCCGTCCAAGTTCAGCGTGTTCAGCACCGCCAGCGCCTGCGCCGCAAAGGCTTCGTTCAACTCGATCCAGTCCATGTCGCTTTGCTTCAAACCGGCGTAGCCCAAGGCCGCAGGGATGGCTTCAATCGGGCCGATGCCCATGATCTCGGGCGGCACGCCGCGGCTGGCAAAACTCACGAAGCGCGCCAGCGGTGTCAGGCCATGTTCTTTGATGGCCTTCTCGCTGGCTAAAAGCAAGCAGGCTGCGCCGTCGCTGGTTTGCGAACTGTTGCCGGCGGTCACGCTGCCTTTGGCCGAAAACACGGGCCGCAACTTGGCCAAGCCTTCAATCGACGTGTCGGCGCGTGGGCCTTCATCCAGGCTCACGGTGCGGGTTTTGGTTTGCTGCTCACCGGTGGCCAAATTCGGGAAGCGGTCGATCACCTCAATCGGCGTCATCTCGTCGGTGAACTCACCGGCTTGCTGCGCTTTGAGTGCGCGCAAATGCGAATTCAACGCGAACTCGTCTTGCGCCTCGCGCGACACCTTCCACTGCTTCGCCACGTTCTCGGCGGTGATGCCCATGCCGTAAGCGATGCCGATGTTTTCGTCGCGCTCAAACACGCGCGGGTTGAACGACGGCTTGTTGCCACCCATGGGCACCAAGCTCATCGACTCGGCACCGCCTGCAATCATCACGTCGGCTTCGCCTACGCGAATGCGGTCAGCGGCCATCTGTATCGCTGATAAACCTGAAGCGCAAAACCGGTTCACCGTGATGCCGCCCACCGAATTGGGCAAGCCCGCCAAAGCCACAGCCACACGCGCCATGTTCATGCCCTGTTCGCCCTCGGGGAAGGAGCAGCCGATGACGGAGTCCTGAATGGCCTTGGGGTCGAGCGTGGGCACTTGGCGCAGCGCGCTTTGGATGACCAGCACCAACAGGTCGTCGGCTCGCGTGTTTTTGAAATAGCCCCGGCCTGACTTGCCGATGGGCGTGCGCGTCGCGGCAACGATGTAGGCGTCTTGAATTTGCTTGCTCATGATGTTGTCCTTGTTACTTACTCCCTCCCCCTTTCCCGGGGCAAGGAGAAATTCAATCAATTTCTGACCGGCTTGCCCGTTTGCAACATGCCCATGATTCGCTCTTGCGTCTTCGGATGGTCGAGCAGTGAACAGAAATGTTTGCGCTCCAGCGACATCAAATATTCCTCGTTCACCATCGATCCGGCGTCGACATCGCCGCCGCACACCACGTCGGCAATCAGCGCCGAAATATGAAAGTCGTGCGCGCTGATGAAGCCGCCGTCGCGCATGTTGGCGAGCTGCGCTTTGATTGTGGCAATGGCGTTGCGGCCGGCCACCGGGAACACAGCGAGTGCCGGGGCGCGGTAGCCGCTGTCGAACATGGCTTTGGCCTGGGTGATGGCCACAAACAGCAGCTCGTCTTTGTTCGGCACGATCACGTCGCTCCACAACAAATAGCCCAATTTGCGCGACTCAATCGCGCTGGTGCCCACCTTGGCCATGGCCGCGTTGGTGAAGCCGTCAGAGACGAATTTGAAAATGTCAGCGTTGGCATTGGCCGCGTTTGCCATTTCCGCCGCGCGGCGCGCGATGTAGGTCAAACCACCACCGCCGGGCAGCAAGCCCACGCCCACTTCCACCAGGCCGATGTAGCTCTCCATGCCGACCACGCGCTTAGCGGCCGCAATCGCAATTTCGCAGCCACCGCCCAGCGCCATGCCGCGCACAGCCGCCACGGTGGGCACGGCCGCGTAGCGCAAGCGCAGCAAGGCGTCTTGCAGTTTTTTGATCTCAGGCGCAATCGCTGCGGCGCCGCCCTTCATGAACTGCGGCAACATGGCTTCCAGATTCGCACCAGCCGAGAAAGGCTCATCAGGCGACCAGATCACCAAGCCTTTGTATTGCGCTTCGGCGAGGTCGATGCCCTTGAGCAAGCCTTCAATCATCGGCGCGCCGATGAGGTGGAGCTTGCTCTTCAGGCTGAGGATGAGAACGTCGTCTCCCTCAAGAGTCCAAGCGCGAACTTCGTCGTTTTCAAACACCGTGGTGCCTGCGGTTTTGGGGTCGGCGGCGCCGGAACCGAACATCGATTCAGCAAAGTGCTGGCGCTGATAAACCGGTAGCGTGCTGCGCGGTATGTACTTGCCTTGCGCCGCGCTCCACGAGCCTTCAGGCGCATGAACACCCTCGCGCCCGTCGAACACCCACGCGGGCAGCGGCGCATTGCACAGCGCCTTACCCGCCTCAATGTCGGCCTTGACCCACTCGGCCACTTGCTTCCAACCCGCTTGCTGCCACAGCTCGAACGGGCCTTGGTTGGCACCAAAACCCCAGCGCATGGCGAAGTCGATTTCGCGCGCGCTGTCGGCCACGTCATCTAAGTGAATCGCAGCGTAGTGGAAGCTGTCACGCAAGATGGCCCACAAAAATTGGGCTTGTGGGTTGGTCGATTCGCGCAGCAATTTCAAGCGCTCAGGCGCGGGCTTTTTGAGCATGCGCGCGACGATGTCGTCGGCCTTGCCGCCACCGGCCACGTAATCCGACTTGGCAGGGTCGAAACGAAGAATGTCTTTGCCCACCTTTTTGTAAAAACCAGCGCCGGTTTTTTGACCTAAAGCCCCTTGCGCCATCAGCGCAGCCAAGACCGGCGGCGTGCCGTAGCTGCCGAAGAAGGGGTCACCGGCCAGGTTGTCTTGCAAGGTTTTGATGACGTGGAACATGGTGTCCAAGCCCACCACGTCGGCCGTGCGGAAGGTGCCCGAACTGGCGCGGCCGAGTTTTTTGCCGGTCAGGTCATCGACCAAGTCATAGCTCAAACCGTATTTGTCAGCCTCGATCATGGTGGCCAACATGCCGGCGATGCCCACACGGTTGGCAATGAAGTTGGGCGTGTCTTTGGCGCGAACCACGCCCTTGCCCAAACCGGTGGTCACAAACGCTTCGAGTTGGTCGAGGATCTCGGGCTGGGTGGTGGGCGTGTTGATCAGCTCCACCAGATACATGTAACGCGGTGGGTTGAAAAAGTGAATGCCGCAGAAACGCGGCTTGATGGATTCAGGCAGCACTTCACTGAGCTTGGTGATGCTCAGGCCCGAGGTGTTGCTGGCCATGATGGCGTGCGGTGCCACGTGTGCCGCAATCTTTTCGTACAGCGCTTGCTTCCAGTCCATGCGCTCGGCAATGGCCTCGATCACCAGGTCGCAGTCGCCCAGCAAATGCAGGTGCTCTTCGTAGTTGGCGGCTTGAATCAAGGCGGCGTCTTCGGGAATGCCCAGGGGGGCAGGCTTGAGTTTTTTCAAGCCGTCGATGGCCTTGGTCACGACGCCGTTTTTAGGGCCTTCCTTGGCGGGCAAATCGAACAGCACCACGGGCACTTTGCAGTTGACGAGATGGGCGGCAATTTGCGCGCCCATCACGCCAGCGCCGAGCACGGCGACTTTGCGAACGGGGAATCGGGTCATGGTTTTTCTCTAGAGTTCAGTTCAGTTCAGTTCAGTGCGTTGCGTTGTTCAACGCCTTACTCAACACGCAACCAAGTTTGAGTGCGGCCCAAGATGGGCGAGCCGATGTAGCCGCGAACTTCCAGACTCTTGCCGCCGTCGATCGGTTTGATGCGCACTTTGTAGACCTTGCCGTTGTTCGGGTCCAGGATGTCGCCGCCATCCCATTGCGCCGCTTCGTCGGTGTTCTTTTTGACGTTGCGGATCAGGGTCATGCCGAGAACGGGTTTGTCTTTGCGCTCGTCCGAGCATTTCTCGCAGGTCGTGTCAGGCTTGGTTGCAGGGTCCAGAAACTTTTCCAACTTGCCAGTGAAAACACCGCCCGATTCCGTCACGCGAATCAGCGACTTTTCTTTCTTGGTTTCATCGTCGATGGTCTTCCACAGGCCTGCGGGCGTGACTTGAGCGATCACGACGGTGTGGGCCAAAAAAACAGCGCCAGCCAAAACAATTTTCAACATGTCGACCTCCTGGTTTTTATTTGGAACGCGTCTGTTCAGAACAGCGCTTCTTCCATTTCCATCAGCGACGCAGAACCTGCGCGCGCCGTGCGAATCAATGATGCCGTCTCGGGCAGCAGCTTGGCGAAGTAAAAACGGGCGGTGATGATTTTGGCCTTATAGAACGGGTCATCGCGCGCATCACCAGTTGCCTGCTTTTCGAGTGCCACTTTGGCCATGCGCGCCCAGAAGTAAGCAAACACCAAGTGGCCGCACACACGCAAATAGTCCACTGCCGCAGCGCCCACTTCATCCGGGTTTTTGAACGCCTTCATGCCAATCTCGGTGGTGAGTTTGGTGACCTTGTCGCCCAAATCCGCCAGCGGATTGATGAACTCTTGCATCGCCTCGTTCGTGCCTTCTTCTTCGATGAAGTCCGCCACCAATTTGCCGAATTTTTTCAGCTTGGCACCGTTGTCTCCCAGCACCTTGCGGCCCAGCAAATCCAGCGACTGAATCGTGTTGGTGCCTTCGTAAATCATGTTGATGCGGGCGTCGCGCACATATTGCTCCATGCCCCATTCGCGGATGTAGCCATGGCCGCCAAACACCTGCATGCAGTGCGAAGTGGCGATCCAGGCGTTGTCGGTCAAAAACGCTTTGACAATGGGCGTGACCAAGGCGGCCATGTCAGCGCATTCCTGACGCTCGGCTTCGTCGGTGCTGCCGGCCTGTTTGTCGAGCAGCATGGTGGTCCACATGGCCAGCGCGCGCCCGCCTTCGGCATAAGCGCGCGCGGTCAGGAGCATCTTGCGAACGTCGGGGTGCACGATGATGGAGTCGGCTGCTTTTTCTGGCGACTTCACGCCCGAGAGCGAGCGCATTTGGATGCGGTCTTTCGCATACGCCACAGCGTTTTGGTAGGCGATTTCGGTCAGGCCGAGTGACTGCATGCCCACGCCCAAACGGGCCGCGTTCATCATCACGAACATGGCTGCCAAGCCCTTGTGGGGCTGGCCCACCAAGGTGCCCGTGGCACCGTCCAGGTTGATCTGCGCGGTGGCGTTGCCGTGGATGCCCATTTTGTGTTCCAGGCCACCACAAAAAATCGGGTTGCGAGCACCCAAAGAACCATCGGCGTTGACCAGAAACTTGGGCACCACAAACAGTGAAATTCCTTTCGATCCAGGGGGCGCATCGGGCAAGCGAGCCAGCACCAGGTGAATGATGTTTTGGGCCAAATTGTGTTCACCCGCCGAGATAAAAATCTTGTTGCCGGTGATTTTGTAAGAGCCGTCAGGCTGTGGCTCCGCCTTGCTGCGCATCATGCCCAGATCGGTACCGCAGTGCGCTTCGGTCAGGCACATCGTTCCTGTCCATTCGCCGCTCGTCAGTTTGTGCAAGTAGGTGGCTTTTTGCTCGTCGCTTCCGTGGGCGTGCAGGCACTCATACGCACCGTGCGACAAGCCGGGGTACATGGTCCACGCTTGATTGGCAGAGTTCAGCATTTCGTAAAGCGCCTGGTTCACGATGTGCGGCAAGCCTTGCCCGCCGTAAGCAGGGTCGCAGCTCAGTGACGGCCAGCCGCCTTCGACGTACTTGGCGTAGGCCTCTTTGAAGCCCGTAGGCGCAGCGACTTCATGCGTGTCTCGGTCGAGCACGCAGCCCTGCGCGTCGCCGCTTTGGTTCAGCGGATACGCGACTTGCGACGCGAACTTGCCGCCCTCTTCAATGACGGCGTTGATGGTGTCGACATCAATGTCGGCGTGTGCCGGAATTTGCTTGAGTTCAGCAACCACGTTGAGCACTTCGTGCATCACGAATTGCATGTCGCGCAGCGGCGGGGTGTAGTGAG
>Ga0123336_10002953_pt1 | contig 14514 bp, 12 predicted proteins | sample SSSSmetaG_FD_96466 | JGI IMG/M metagenome (GOLD analysis project Ga0123336, IMG submission 96466) | Glacier valley bacterial and archeal communities from Borup Fiord, Nunavut, Canada, to study Microbial Dark Matter (Phase II) - ​SSSS metaG | ecosystem: Environmental > Aquatic > Freshwater > Ice... | reverse complement strand
TACGCCGATTTCGCTGTACCGGGTCATCAATAATTCCGTCGCAAACCGACGATCTACGTATGGAAAGCCGAACAGGTGCCTTTCTGGAAGGCGACAAGCCAACGGATTTTATCTAAACGTCAAGAAGAGAGGAGGGCGCTGCTTGCTGCGACCCTACGAATGCCAGGGAACTTATTCTTTTATGGTTCCTTTTACGGTTTCTAAGGACGCTGAGAAGTCTACGAACCGCCCTATTTTGCCAGTATCCACGAATCGCGGAGGAAGGGAAGGAGTATGAGTTTAGCCCCTTGCGTCGACAAATGGTTATCATCGCAGTAGAGCGGGATCCCGTTGGTCAGGATGCTATACCGCTTGCCGGTCGGATCGAGGAACCGCGGCTTGGGATCCAGGACGCGACCGCCGGCAGCCACTATTTTGGAAATGATCTTCGGATCGTCCGCTTCGAGTTCGTTCAGCGTCGTTGGTCGGGCACAGATCGACGCGATGTCGACGTTCACATAGAGCGGAATCGAAAGTGCCTTTGGCACATTGAACGGTTGGGTCGGAACGTCGAGGAGCACCCAGGGGCGGGAGCCTGCAGCGCTGATCCGCCGCACTGTCGCCAGCAAAGAGGAGGCGAAGGTTTCGGTATTGTGCCCATGCTCCTCGCGATAGGCTTCCCAGTGTCCGATCAAAATCACATCGGAAAATTTCTGGGTCTGTATGTAGGTGAAAACGGCATTGTTATAGTCGACGGCTTCCGGGATCCGCCCAAAATCCACCAACATCGACCGGTCCAGAACTGGCGCGGTCGCGAAGTGAGTAGCTGCGCGTCCTGCGAGACCTTTTTCCTTCAACAGGATATCGATAGCTGGCAGAACAGCCATCGCATGGCTATCGCCCCACACCATCACCGTCGGGCGGAGGCTCGGGTTCATATCCCCGATTGGAATAAACTTCCCGTCACGCGCTTCGTCGATCGTGAGTTCGTTGACGTATGCCCGATCGAATCTTGCGTTGGCAAGGATCTGTGCCCGTAGCGGGAAGCGCTGCGGAAATCCCTGCATCTTCATACAGACCAGACCGGCTCCAAATACGACAGCCAGTCCTGTTGCAGCGAAAGCGAACATGGATTTCCTCGAAGCTCCCAGCTTCCGTACTCGAAACGGCGTTTCCACGTACTTCCAGGAGAGGATCGCGAGCACGAGTCCTAAACTCAGCATGCCAGCGCGATAGCCTCCCGAGAGTGGGGCAATCGCAGCATATTTACTGAAAGCCAGAAGCGGCCAGTGCCAGAGATAGAGGGAGTAAGATATCAACCCCAGGAAGACGACCGGACGAGTCGAGAGAGCTTTGCCAACCATTGTCTGCCCCAGCCCATTTGCCCAGATCAATAGCGCGGTGCCGAGGCAGACCGGCAACGCGGCAAGTCCTGGAAACGGCGTTTGCGTTGTGTAGTAGAAGACAGGGATCAGAATGAGCGCCAACCCTGCCAGAGCAATAAACTCACGCAGGCTGCGACGGCGCACCAATACGGAAGCTGTCGGCAGAAAGGCGATCAGAGTACCGAATAGCAGCTCCCAGGCGCGGGTAGGAAGCAGGTAGAAAGCAGCCGTAGGATGACGGGAGACCGCGTAGACGGATATCAGGAAGCTCAGTACCAATCCCGTCGTGATTAACGCGAGGACGCCAGCCCGACTGCGTAACCGGGTCGAGCGGAATATGCCCCATAGCAGAAAGGGAACGACGAGATAGAACTGCTCCTCGACGGCCAGAGACCAGGTATGCAGCAGGGGTTTCTCGACAGAGGCAGTCGCAAAATAATCGGAATCGTGCCAGTAGTGTATATTCGCAGCGAAAACCGCCTGCGATGCGGACGCGCGTCCAAGACTTTTGAAGTCGACGGGCAGCAGCAGAAACCACCCGGCAATGAGTGTCGCAATCGTGACGACGATGAGTGCAGGGACGATACGACGGGCACGCCTTTCCCAGAAGGCGCCGAAATCGAACGTTTTATTTTCGAGTTCCCTCCAGATCAAAGAGGTGATCAGGAAACCGGAGATTACAAAGAATACATCCACACCGATATAGCCGCCGGGACAGCCGAAACCGGCATGATAGAGCACCACCACAAGCACCGCGACAGCACGGAGTCCATCGATGTCGGGTCGGTAGCGAAATTTATCGAGCAGGCGCATGATGAATGAGTGAGCAATTAGCGGGATCGAGGTGAATTCTCATGATCGTCGGAAAAAGACGGTGGTTCCGGTATGAGACGTTGAGCGAAGTATCGCCACAGACATCCGATTTAGACCAGGTAAGAGACAGTATCAGTCGCTGTCAAGCCCGCTCATTTTAACATATGACAGTATGCATGTCAATCGAGCAAACTGTCGACTCAGAGGCGCTCGCATCGATCGGCGCATCGCCTGGCGCGGCATGGTTCAGCAGGAAGAGCCCCGGTCGTGACTACTTTAGTCCGCACTCTTTTGAAGCGGCATGGTGCAAAACAAAAACTCTCGGATGATCCAACAGACAAATATATTCTAAAAAGTTGGTTTCACGAGGCATTTGAGAAGGAAATTCGCTTCTATTTGCGGTACTGATACACAATTCGACGATATCGAAGTACATCTGAGGTAAGATATGCCTGCGCAGTCGCCAAACTCAGGAAGATCAACGCGTTCAATTGCTCCCTGTTTCTGAGGCAGCTCAAACCCGATCTCATAAATGAGTTTCAGAATTGAGTTCCAACTCACTACTCCAATCCAGTGGAGAGCCTTAAATCGCCCTTTTGCATCACCTCTGAAGAAGGTCATCTATGCAGACACAAACACTGCCTACAGACAAAATAGAGAAAACAGTGAGTGAAGCGCAGATCGCCGGGTGGGTCGAAACGTTTCACCGCGACGGCTTTCTGGTTCTGCACGATATATTGTCGCCGGACTTGATTACCGATCTCAAAAGCGACCTGGACCGTGCTCTTGTGGAAAACCATGAAGACGGTGACGGCGGCATTCAACTGCACGTCCGCATGTTCGAGAGCAGCAGAGCCAATCTGCGCCTTTTCGATCAGGAGCCGATCGTAACTTTCGCCGAGAAGCTCATCGGGACAGAGACACATGTCGTTCATAACAATGCGTTTCGTGTGCAGCCTGGAAAAGGCATCACGGCCTGGCATCAGGACGACGCTCCGCACTATCTGGTCACGCATGGTGAGGCGCCCACGAACGTGCGACTGCCTGTCCTGCTCTTCACCGCCAACTACTATCTGACGGATGTCGAGGAGCCACAGTACGGTCCCACGCAGGCTATTCCCGGCTCGCACCTGTTTGGGCAACCATGCCCGCCGACGCTGGAGGGGACACCTTATGAAAAAGACATCGTCTCCTGCTGCGGGCGCGCCGGAAGCGTCGTGATGTTCAACAATCAGGTATGGCATCGGGGCGGACCGAATCTGACGAATCGTGTGCGCTATATGTCACAGATCAGCTATGCGCGCCGATTCGTCGGGCATAAGTACTTCCCTTTCATGAACTACCAGATGCCGGAAAATATCTATACAGACGCAGATCCGCGTCTCAAACGCCTGCTCGTTTTCCTGTCATCGGGGGCATATGGCTGAGGGTCTGGCGTTTGAAAGCGGACGATTGTTCTGCTCAGAGGGCGGCTTGCAGAGCAGCTATCGGTCTGGTTTGAGGTTTGTATTGCGATTCAGACGGGGTGAGCGCGGGAGCAGTGCACTCTCACACAGTTCCCTGATAATGAGACCGTGAATTAATAACTTCCCGCGCATTCGCAGGGGCGCTGCTTGCTGCGCCCTCCTCTCTTCGGGAAGTTAACTATCTACAGACCCTATACCCCGGCTAATGAGATTGACGAAGGAGTGACAACCATGACGCTAAAGAAGACGTCGAAAAAAATAAGGATGGCTGAGGCATCGTGGAGGGGACGCAGTGCTGCAGTTCTGCCGTGCCTTCTGTTGTGCTGGGCGAGTGGCGCGCTGGCAAAAGAAACGCCTAAAGATGCGTTCTATCTCAAGAACGGCGATCGCGTCGTGTTCTATGGCGACAGCATCACCGAACAGCGCCTCTATACTTCTTTCGCGGAAACCTATATCGTAACGCGATTCCCGAAACTGAACGTCACCTTCGTACACTCGGGCGTTGGCGGTGATCGTGTAGGCGGCGGCTGGATGGGACCGATCGACCCGCGTCTCGACCGCGACGCGATCCCCTACAAGCCGACCGCGATGACGATCATGCTCGGCATGAACGACGCCAGTTATAAACCATTCGACCAGCCTACTTTCGACACTTACGCCGCTGGCTATCGGCACATACTCGATAAAATGAAAGCGGCTGATCCAGGCGTGCGGTTCACCCTGATCGAGCCGTCGCCGTTCGATGACGTAACCCGAAAACCGGGCTGGGATCCCGGCTACAACAGCGTACTGCTGAAGTATTCGGATTTCGTGAAGCAGTTAGCTGCGAGTCAAAAGCAGAACGTCGCTGATCTCAACGGTCCAGTCGTAGCAATGCTCGAGAAAGCCAATGCCGCCGACGCGGCGGGCGCGCAGAAAATCATCCCCGACCGTGTACATCCCGCTCCGGGCGGGCATCTGATCATGGCGGAGGGTCTGCTCAAAGCATGGAACGCGCCCTCATTGGTTGCAGGCGTCACGATCGACGCGGCGGGCAAGCGCGCTTCCGGTACAAACACTGCTGTCTCGGGTCTCGCATTCAGCGGAGGTATGCTCACCTGGACGCAGACCGACAGTGCGCTTCCGTTCCCGCTCGATACGAAAGACGAGACGCTGATGCTCGCAGTGCGCTCTTCGGATTTCGTCGCGGCATTGGACAACGAGCCTCTGATGGTGACAGGGCTTGCATCGGGCAGCTACACGCTGAAGATCGATGGGGAGCCGGTCGGCACGTTCACGACAGACCAGCTTAAGGCAGGCATCAACCTCGCGCTGCTGCCGACTCCGATGCTGAAACAGGCGCAGGCGGTACATGCACTAACCTGGAAGCACAACGACATCCATTCGCTGCGCTGGCGCAACGTAGATTTCCCGTTCCTGGGGGATAAATCGCCTGGCGTACGAAAGGCTCTGGATGGGCTCGATGCACTCGAAGCGGATGTCGTGCGACAGCAGCACGCCGCCGCTCAGCCGAAGCCGCACAAATTCGCGCTGTCGCCTCAGTAGACGGCTGCGCGTGACAGGAGGAGGCAGTCAAGTCCGTCTCCTCCTGCATTCCGTTTCTAACACGGAAGTTCCTGAGGGTGGAAACGAACGAACGACTTACAACGTCCACACTGAGTCCGCATTGAAATCAGCCGCATTGTGATCAAAAGGAGACACTGATATGGAAGCATACTGCATGAAGTGCAAACAGAAGCGTGAGATGAAAAACCCGGTCGCGGTGACGATGAAGAACGGTAAGCCCGCGACATCGGGTGAGTGCGGCACGTGCGGCACCAAACTGTTCAAGATCGGCAAAGCGCCCGAGTAGTCGGCGCGCGGGCAGTTCAAATCTGGAGGCTATGTTTCAGACCTACTGTGCTTCAGTGGGCAGAAACATAGCCTCATTTGTTAGCACCGTTTGTTAGTATGGCTCCAGGGCAGTCGATCCAGAGGCGCTTCTTTCGGACCTACTTGCTTTCCTTATCCGTATCCCCGTCATCCTCTGCATCGTTATCGTCGTCTTTGTCCGTATCGTCGTCTTTTTCGGTGGACTCGTCGGTCTCTTCTTCCGCTCCGCTTTTGGGTTCGTCGTTATCGTCGGCTTCTTTGTCTTTGTCCTCTTCTGTATCATCCTTGTTTGTATCGTCGCCGTCCTCATCTTCGGAGGCGTCCGCTTCAGCCGTGTCCTTCTTCTCTGCTTCTGGCGTATCGGCGTCTGGCTTCTGGTTTGCCGCTCCATGTCCGAGTAAGCCGCTCAACTGCCCGAGTACCTGATCCGCGTCCATTCCCGTTTTTTCGTGTACTGCTTCCTTGACTCTGGCAAGCAGTTCATCCTGCAGGCTCATTATTGCGTCTCCCTTTTTGATCCAACCGATTTGTGACCGACTTTGTTCCGACTTCGCACAGCAGCAGGTTTCGTATGAGGGACATAGACTCCTGCTTCCGCTGCCGAATGAGCCGCCTGCGTACCGCGATTGTTAAATCGCGGGCAGTTCCGTCTTTCGTTAAAGAAACGAAGCACCCTTGCCTCCTCCTTCGTAAGGAGAGGAAGAGAGCAGAGGAAGAAAATACACGCAACGGGTGACTATTTGACTGCGGGCAGACACAAAATTTGAATGGTGGACAGGAAGGAGCGTAAACAAAAGCGTGAAGACGCTTTAATGGAGAAAAACGTGCCATGCGCCGTTCTCGTCGGCATTCGCTTCCGCTTCGAACCGATACCTTTCGACGCTTCCGGGAGGGTTGGGAACATAGAACCGGGTATGTCGAAAGCCATATTTGTAGGCGCAGGGCTGGACGGCACGGGAGAGCATTTGCGGAACGACGTTCGGTTCGTCCTTCGCGGCATAGAGCAGTAGTACGGCGGAGTCATCGTCTGCGGGACGGGCATCTGCGATCAGGTCGGCACACTGTCGGCGGAGGAAATCGTAATAGTCGGCTCGTTTCGATTCTGGATCGTTGGTTACGCGCTGGCTTTGGAAGCGCGGGGCAGACAGAGGTGCAGCGGAATTGAGAACGCCTGCGTGATCGGCGGCGGGCTGTTTTTCTGTAGAGGACGAGTGGGTTGTGTCATTATTGCCAGCAGCAGGCAGGAAAGAATTCGGTTTCGGCGCGGGCAGCAGATAAGGCGATGCCAGCCAGAAAATGAGCAGCCCGGTCAATATCGCCACCGCAAGAATCATCAGGTTTCTGCCCATGATTGCCACTCTCTGAAGCGGTAAATCTTTGGTGTCACAATTGCAGAACGGCTCGACAGGAAGCGTTCCCACTTTGGCTGAGGAAGGCGCGGGTCGCAGCGACCCTCCCCACAGTACATTATCAGCGAGCTTTACAGCCAAGAGCGATTAAGCCAGAATTTCTGCTGCAGCGAGAGCGTTTTCGCCTTCTATCCAGTAGGAGCCGTCCGGACAGACTTCCTTTTTCCAGATCGGGACAGTCTCTTTGAGTGTATCAATGCACCAGCGGCAGGCTTCGAAGGCGACCGCGCGGTGCGGAGAACCGACCGCGACGACAACGCTTGCTTCGCCGAGTTCGACGCGTCCCAGCCGATGCTGTATCGCGATGTCACAGCCCCATTTCGCCGCTGCCTCTTCCCCGATGCGGCGCAGCGCCTTCTCCGCCATCGGGAAGTAGGCGCTGTATTCGAGGAAGGCGACTTCCCGTCCACGCGACTGGCGTCGAACCTGCCCGATGAAGCTGCAGACAGCTCCATTGGCAATGTCGGCGACCTTCGCTTCGATCGCAGCTACGTCCAGTATGCACTCAACGATCTCGACTTCAACCATAAACTTCAACCATATTCCCAGCCTGCCTTTATCGCCTTGCAGAAAATCTACACAGTTTCGGATATTCTATAGAATAACGCAAGCTGAAATCAACTTTCTCGTTCGATCAACTCGAAGCATTTGCCGAGAAACAAGAGCATTCTCCGCATCTTCAGGTCAGTTAGCTTCAACCCGGGAAAGTCATACATGAGAGGTGTAATAATCCTGTCGTTTTCTGCCGCAAACTTATCCGGGTTCGCCCATGGATACTCTGGGTTAGCATGAGGAGCACCCTCTGGCGACAGGTTTTCGATTGCCTGTGCGGTAGGAATCAACGCATCGATATAGTTGATGAATGCGCTGACTTGCGCAAAGCTGCAAACAATACGCACCTCTGACCGCGTTTTAGAAACGCGAACAAATCGTACAAAGGCATCGTGAACTTTCTCATACTCTCCGTGCTCAGAACGTGTCAGGAAGCCCTTCGCCATCTTCTCGGTAGTCATCTGGAAATAGTGCAGTTTCTGGCAAAGTAGAACGTTCGTCTGGCTTGAGAGCATCAGTAACATCCGATAATCGGATTTTGCCTGTTCGAAGTAGGCACTGCGCCAATCGGCTGCCTTCAGCTGCCTTCGATCAACAGCTCGGCATCGTCCCAGGTGCCCCATCCTTCGGGCGGATTGAGGGTCTCTCGCTCCTCGGGAAGAATTAGAGCGATTGCAGAGCGAAAGTGCAGACCACTTTGTATATTTCTCCCGAAGTAGAACGGGTGAATATCGGGTGCGTCCCGATTGGGAAGCGCTGTTGGGTCAACGTAAATCAGGCGAATTTCGTCTTCGGCAGGAAACAGATAGGGACTCTCAAGGATTAAACTGTTCCACTTTGGCTGGCGACTAAAGTCACTGCCACAAAGGCGCGAAGGCAGACTTCGCGGACTGGAACATTTATTTTGTTGAGAGTCCCTAACATGTACGTCCGCAGGACGACTGGCGGAACGCCACCTGGAGACGGTGGTTTTCAACCACTGGTATCGCGTCCGAAGGACGCCGGGCGGAATAAAAATGAAGCATATCCAACTGAAGCACGTTCGAAGCGAAGCCGAATGTGCCGCCGCTCGGAGCGACATGTGCCGCATCTGCCAGCCGGATTGAGGTTTTGACACTGGGAGCAACTACTTGCCCCTCCTCAACTGAGTATGCCTCCGCTGCCGAATAGAGTGTGCCGTCTGAAAGACGTTCGCTTCATCCAGACGGGTACTTTTAGTGCCCGGCACAACGGGCGTCTATACAGACTCTATTGACTCCAGTGCCTCTCGAACGGCTTGTTCGAGAAGCATCGCATGTCCCTCCGCCCACGCAGAGGCAAAATCTTTCTCCGGCGTTTTATGTCGCGCCGCCTTGATCAAACCGTCGTACAGATCACGCTCGTCCTGCGAATAGACCACATGTAACGCCTCCTGTCCTGATGCCGAAGCTCCCCACAGCCGAACTGCCCGAAGCGTCTCTCCGCGTACTGCCGCCTGCCAGGCAAGCCCGTCCAGCGCATTGAGCATCCCCAGTTTGTCGTCGACCTCCTGCGCGAGCGTGAGCGCTTCGGTAAAGCGTCGCGCGGCGCTCTCGTGAACACCCTCTTTTGCAGCGACGATTCCCAGATTGTAGAGCAGCGCGGCGATCCCACGACGATCGCCGAGTGTGCGTTTCATCGCGAGACTCTCTTCATACAGAACCAGAGCACGGTCTAGCATACCCTCCCGAACTGCCAGGTTCGCGAGATTGTGCAGAGTGTATGCGGTCATTCGTGTGTCACTCAGACTGCGGGAGAGGGCAAGGCTCTCTTCCTGCAGGAGGTGCGACGCGGCAAGGTTACCGACCGCGTCCTCAATATTGCCGAGACTGCCGAGCGCTGAGGCGATTCCCAGCACTCTGCCCAACCCCCGATACAGCGTTAGACTCTCTTCGTAGCGGAGCCGCGCAGGCAGGTAGTCGCCCTGTCGATAGGCGACATTGCCGAGGTTCACCAGAAGTTGGGCGGTGCTGGCTGCTTCGCCGAGTTCGCGGTAAATGGCGAGACTTTTCTGATAATTAGCCTCAGCGATCGCATAATCACTCCTGTCGTAGGCGAGCGTTCCCGCTCCCTGCAGCGCCCGTGCCCGCGTCGCTGTCCTGGCTCCGGCGTCATTGGCTGCGAGCACACGAGCCAGCCAGTCCGATCCCTCCCGCAGATAGCCGCGAAGCTTCCAGAACTGCGCCAGCGCGCCCGCTATCCGCAGGCCATTTTCATCATTCGTGGAGCGTGCGAGCGCCATGCGAAGGTTGTCGTGCTCGGCTTCGAGCTGGTTCAGCCAGTCTGCCTGCTGCGAGCCGGTGAGATGCTTCTCCGCTTCTTCGGCGAAATGCAGAAAGTAGTCTGCATGACAGCCGAAGAGCGCCTCCTCCACGCCGCACTTCTGCAGACGGCGTCGGGCATACTCCCGCACCGTTTCGAGCAGCCGATACCGGTCAATGTTCTCCTCGAAAACCACGAGGGACTTGTCGACGAGCCCGACAAGCGTTTCGACATCGGCGTTACAGATGGTTTCGCAGGCAGGAAGCGTCCAGCCGCCGCTGAAGACGGAAAGCGCGCCGAGCAGCGCCCGCTCCGCCTCGTTCAGCAGCGCGCAGCTCCATTCGAGCGTTTTGTCCAGTGTCTGCTGCCGGGCGGGTCGCGTACGGCTGCCACTGTTGCGAACGGACAGCAGCCCATCTGAAAGACGTGCAGCAATTTCCGCCACAGGGAGGGTAGCTGTCCAGGCGGCAGCCATTTCGATCGCGAGCGGCAGGCAGTCGATCATGCGGACGATCCGCTGGACGGTCGCTCCCTCCGGCGGATGTGCCGACCAGGACAGCGCGCGTTCCGTGCACTCCATAAACAGTGTCGTTGCGGCAGCTTCTGAAAGCGGCATCAGGGAGCAGCACCGTTCTCCCGTTACCCCGAGAGCCTGTCGACTCGTGGCGAGTACTGTCACGCCCGGACAGGTCTGGAGCAGCGTTAGAGCGAGTCCTGCCACCGTATCGGTCGACTGCTCGCAGTTGTCGAGCACCAGCAGCAATGATTTTAGAGCGCAATGCTGCTGAAGTAAAGAAGTCCAGTCCGCGCCAGTATGTGACGTCAGCCCAAGCACACGCGCCACAGTTTGGGGAACGAGCGCCTCGTCTTCAGACGCAGCAAGATCCACAAAATGGGCGCCATCTGAAAATCGGCGCGACACTTTGTCCGCAACATAGATTGCGAGCCGAGTTTTGCCCACGCCCCCCGTTCCCGTCAGCGTCACGAGTCTCGCGCCCTGCTCCAGCAGTGCAGTGAGCCTGTTGATCTCTCCTTCTCGTCCGATGAGGCGGTTCATAGGAAGCGGCAGACGGTTCGAGGAGACATTCTTTGGCTGCTGTGAAAGCCGATCAGGGCGTGGATTCTGAGGCGCGTTTCCAGCGCCCACACTCTGATGGAGCGATTGGTACAAAGCGAGAGTCTGAGCGTCCGGCTCTCCCAATCCGTTCTCATGCAGCGCGAGCCGGAAACTGCGGAATGTTCTGACGGCAAGTGGGTTCTCACCCATCGCGCCATACGCCTGCATAAGGCGGCGAACGGTCGCTTCCCGGAAGGGGTCGAGGCTAAGCAGGCGACTCAAAGCGTGTACTGCAGAAGGAAAGTCACCGCTGTCGACAGCGATCGTGGCAAGATGTTCCAGTGCACTGCAGAAGGTTTCCTGATACTCGGCTCGCGCCGCAGCGATACACTCTTCATTCTCTTCCTGAAGCAATGGTCCGCGATACAAACGCACTGCCTCGTTCCAGCCTCCCCCGGCGATCGCGGCATCGAACGCCGCCAGGTCGCAGTCTGCACTGCTAACATCGAATTGGAGTGTGCGCGGGGTCGGGGACTGAATACGATATGCCTCGACGCCGAGCGCGTCGCGCAGGTCTGTCAGATTGCGCCGCAGGTTGTACAGAGCCTGCGTTTCGCTGCTGTCTGGCCAGAGTGTGTGCGACAGCCATTCCCGCGAGACAGGACGGTCCCGGTGGATGAGGAGAAGCGCGACCAGCCACTGACCGGCGCGCGAGCGCATCGGGCGCAGCTTCTGCCCGTCGATGCGCATTTCGAACGCACCGAACAGCCGTAGTTCGAACGAACAGGGCGGCTTTTCCGGCAGCGAAGCATCTTTCCGTAACATGATTTCAATTCCTTTTGCACTCTTTGCATTCCGACTCGAGAGGGCGCGGCTGCAGAGCGCATCCTGTCGCGCCCTCGATCACAAGTGCCGTGCCCCGACGCAGCATCGGGAAATTGTTCACTTTCTTGCCCTGAGCACGTTTGAAATCGTTGCTGCCGGAGGGTCGATCACTTCATTTCCCTGCTGGTGTGCGTAATTCCTCTCTTTCGGCAACGCTTTCGGCAACGGTCACGTGCGAAAATAAGACAGCGAAGGTTCAAACGACACGGATAAGAATTGTGCCGCCCTCACCGCAGACCTCTTACCTGAAGCTTCGGGAAGAGGGGGGAGTAGATGCAACTGCACCGTTTGTGAATTAGAGGATCAAGGCAGGATGAATAGTTCCGCTACGAATAAGAAGGAGTTATGGACGATGCGACGATGCAGCCCCTACGCGCTGGCAGCGCTGTGCCTCACAGCGCTTGCCGGTGAATTGCTGTTTGCCAGTCAGACGCCTGTGCAAAGCCAGACGCCTAGTCGCCCTACCAGTTTGACGACGCCAAACCCCTCCGGTGCAGCCCGATCGGTGTTCCTCAACGGCGCTGCTTTCGGCCTGCGAAACCCATTTTTCAAGAGTATCGGCACCAATGGACGCGCCTGCGCCTCCTGCCACGTGCCCGCTGACGGCTGGACGATCACGCCCCCGCACATTCTCGCCCGGTTCAACGCCAGCAGAGGCATGGACCCGATTTTCAGCGCATTCGACGGCACGAACTCGCCTCATGCAGACCTCTCCACGCTTGCAGCGCGCCGCGCCGCCAGCAGTATGCTGATCACCAAAGGGCTGATTCGCATCGGCATCGCGATTCCAGACACCGCGGAATTCACGCTCGATGCCGTAGACGACCCCTACGGCTATGCCAGTTCGACAGAGCTTTCCCTGTTTCGCCGCCCGCTGCCGACGACCAATCTCAGGTTCCTGACGGGAGTGATGTGGGACGGACGCGAATCGACGCCCCTGACGCAAACGATGCCGATCAGCGCAAAACTCTCCGATGCAGACAATCTGGCGAACTTGACCGCCGACCTGCTGCATCAAGGCAATTCCGCTACGATGGGACACGCACGGGCAAGTCGAAACCTGACGACGGATGAGGCGCAGCAGGTGGTGGACTTCGAAACATCCCTCGCCACTGCACAGCTCGTCGACAAAAATGCGGGCGCACTGAACTCGGATGGCGCGACGGGCGGACCGGCGAACATCGCCACCGATCCTTTCTATGTCACGATCAACGACGTGCTGGGAGCCGATCACTTCGGAATCGACTTCGACAGCTCCTCGATGACTCTGTTCGATGCCTGGAAGGACAGTTCCAATCCGCACCGTGCACAGATCGCGCGTGGAGCCGTGCTGTTTAACACCAAAGTGATCAATATCACCGACGTCAGGGGCATCAACGACGACCTGAACCTGGCGACCCTGAAAGGCACCTGTACGACCTGTCACGATTCGCCCAACATCGGCAATCATTCCGTTGCGCTGCCTCTCGACCTCGGTCTTACCGATGCCTCGCGACGCACTGCAGATATGCCGCTCTACACGCTGAAAAACAAGGTGACGGGCGACACGATACAGACCACCGATCCGGGACGCGCACTGATTTCTGGCAGATGGAAAGACATCGGCAGGTTCAAGGGACCCGTCCTGCGCGGGCTGGCGGCACGTGCGCCCTACTTCCACAACGGTTTCGCCGCCGACCTCGAAGCGGCTGTCAACTTCTACGACACGCGCTTCGACATCGACTTCACCGATCAGGAGAAAGCCGACCTCGTCGCTTTTCTGAAGACCCTCTAAATGTGCGCTCAGAGTATTGAACAAGACACTGAGTGACTGTGAAGGAGTATGCGTTCGAGTATTTGTAGGGGCGCGGCAAGCGGCGCCCCTTTAGACCCGTAGGGGCGCTGCCTGCTGCGCCCTTCTTGCTCCGCCTGCGCGTCTATCTCCTCATCATTCCAGAAACAAAGGAACTACTCTATGCTTCGCTCTAAACGCCTCGGCAATGGTGTGCTATTGAGCGCGCTCCTCGCCGCTTCACAGTGTATGCTGATCGTCCCTGCACGAGCACAGGTCACAGCCGTTTCGCCTTTCACCGGAACTTTGACTGAGACATGGGAGGGATTTCCCAACTACCAGAACAACGGTTTCAATCCGCTTTCCAATCCGACGCCAATACTCGGCGGCTTCGCGCGCATCTTCAATCCAGGACTGTTCATCTACGAGCCAGGCACTATAGATGCGAGCCTTGGACTGTCCGGTTTCGCACAAACTTCAGATGGCATCAAGGGACTGCAGGTCGGTTCCGACGACCCCTTAACGACAATCAAATTTGCCAGCCCTGTCACGAAGTTCGGCGCCTACTGGGGCGCACAAACATTTGGCGGCGCTACGACAATCGATCTCGAATTCTTCAATGCATCCCATAAGTCGTTTGCGACATTGTCCTTTGATTACAACCATGAGGAGAGCGGAGACGGCGGTCTCGACTGGCACGGGTGGACAAGCACGACGCCGTTTTCTTCTCTGACCTTTACAGGCAATCAGGTCGCGATCGACGGTCTGCAGAGCGTCCCCGAACCCGGCGTAGTGGGTCTGTTCACAGCGCTGTGTGTCAGCGGCAGCGTATTCCTGAGCGGTCGCAAACGTCCCGCACGGCAATTAGCTCAAACAACCACGGGAGTATGAGAGAAAACACACGTTGGTTCGTAGGGGCGTTGCTCGCCGCGCCGTTTGTCGCTTATGCCGTACCCATTTCAGGAGGTTCGCGCCCCTGCTCGCTTTTGCTCTGCCTGCTCGCGGTTGACAGGTATAATCCCCTTGTAGGAGACCCTAATCGTTA
>Ga0123336_10002950_pt1 | contig 14522 bp, 12 predicted proteins | sample SSSSmetaG_FD_96466 | JGI IMG/M metagenome (GOLD analysis project Ga0123336, IMG submission 96466) | Glacier valley bacterial and archeal communities from Borup Fiord, Nunavut, Canada, to study Microbial Dark Matter (Phase II) - ​SSSS metaG | ecosystem: Environmental > Aquatic > Freshwater > Ice... | reverse complement strand
TGTAATTCTAATAATGGCAAGATTATTGAATTTAAAAACAGAACATTTGAAAAAGCTTCAAATAATAATATATCTGATTGGAACACTTACGATTATGAACGTGATGCAAATGGAGATACTAAAGTAACCACATTTAAGATAGTGGATGATGGCTATAACGGTGGAAAATGTCTGGAGATAAATACGCAAAGAACAAATGATGCTAGAGTATCTCAAACTGTAAAAGTAATTCCAGATACCTTATATAAAATAAGCTGCATGGTTAAAGTAGAAAACATTGATACAAGCGGTGCTGGAGCTAACATATCGGTTATTGATGGAAATGCATATTCAGAACCAGTAAATGGCACAACTGATGGATGGAAAGAACTTGTAGTATATGGCCGCGCAGCTCAAAATCAAAAAACTGCAGAAATAAGTTTTGGTATTGGCGGTTACGGTTCCACAAGCATGGGTAAAGCTTATTTTGATGATGTTAAAATGGAGCTAACTAATACGGTACCTGAAGGTATATCTGAAATTAGTTTGAGAAGTTCGGCGTCTACTGAAGCGGCAGCAAAAAAAGATAATACTGTAATTAATATCTTGTTTGCTGTATTGATAATTTCTTTAATTGTATACTCAATAATACTTGCAATAAAATCAGATGATAACAAGGCTGATAAAGAAATTCCATTATCAATTCCAATAACTAGACCTCGCAGAAAAGATTGGATAATTATAGGTGCCATGACCATTGTTTATACGTTAATTGCATTTTATAATTTGGGTGATGCGAATACTGCTAGTAATTTTTATAAAGGACAAAAGGAAGAGGATTATATTGTTGTTAATTTTAATAAAACAACAAATCTTTCAAGAATGATTTATTCACATAACGTTCAACAGGGGAATAGTGCTAGTGGAGTCTACGAGGTTTATTATGAAAATCCTAATATTGCAGGAGATTATATATTCTTAGATAATATAAAAACAGGGCCGTTTTTTGAATGGCAATTTAAGGATTATGAAAATATACAGACCTCTAAAGTTAAAATAAAAGTATACACGCCTAAACTTGCAATAAATGAGGTCGGTTTTATAGAAAAAGATTCAAATGGCAATTTAAGTGTTATACCAATTACTATTGATGAATTTGTAACGGAAGATACTGCAGATAATGCAGATCCAAGAAATTTAGTTGATGAGCAAAATACGGTTCCGGTTAAGCCGTCTTATATGAATGGCACCTACTTTGACGAAATTTATTTTCCTAGAACTGCATATGAAAACATTCATAGTTTGCCGGTTTATGAAACTACACATCCGCCTTTAGGTAAGGTAATAATGGCAGCTGGTGTTGGGCTTTTTGGTATGAACCCTTTTGGCTGGAGATTTATGGGTACATTATTTGGTGTTTTAATGATTCCTGCAATGTATTTATTTGGTCTAAAGATATTCAAAAAAAGATTCTATGCATTTTGTGCAGCATTCTTAATGATGTTTGATTTCATGCATTTAACTCAAACTAGGCTGGCAACTATTGATTCGTTCGCCACGTTCTTTATAATACTGATGTATTATTTTATGTATGATTATTTTACATATAAGTCCTATGATCTTACCTTTAAAAGGTCACTCAAACCATTACTTCTTTGTGGCATTGCTTTTGGATTAGGAATGGCAACAAAATGGATTGGTTTATATGCAGGAGGTGGACTTGCCTTTATTTTCTGTTTGGCAAAGTTCGGTGAAGCAAATGATGTAGTAGCAAAGAGGTATAAATCAAAGGATGATAAAGCATGGTACGAACATAATCTGTTACCTACTATACTTTGGAGCCTAGTCTTTTTTGTAATAATACCCGGTACCATTTATGTTCTATCATATATCCCTTATACTTTTGCACCGGGAGATAAGAGCTTAATTAACATTGTTTTAGAAAATCAAAAGTATATGTACGATTATCATAGTAATCTAAATGCAACACATGCATATGGTTCGCCATGGTGGACTTGGCCACTTGATGCTAGGCCTATTTGGTATTATATTGCACCTGGGTTGACCGACAATATACGTTCAACAATAGCATCGTTTGGTAATCCTGCCATTTGGTGGGTTGGCATGCCTGCGATATTCTTCTCTTTTTACTTAGCCTGGAAGAAAAAAGATAAAGCGATGTTGGTTGTTTTTGTAGCTTTTGGATTTCAATATTTACCTTGGATACTTGTTACTAGAGTTGCATTTATTTATCATTATTTTTCTGCTGTACCATTTTTAATATTTATGATTATTTATTGTATGAAATATCTTATTGAAAGAGATCATATTTTTAAGTATATTGCTTATATTTATTTAGCAATAATATTTATATTATTTGTGTTATATTTTCCTGTATTGACGGGAGTTACTGTTCCTACAAAGTATATAGAAGCTTTAAGACTATTTTCTTCATGGTATTTTTAAAAATTATTGATTGGAGATTTATGTAAAATGACTAATGAAATCATCTGCTCTGTTGTTGTTCCAGTTTATAATGAAGAGGAAGTTATAAGAGAAACTTATAAGCGCCTCAAAGCTGCGATGGATAATATAAAGGAAGAGTATGAAATTATTTTTGTGAACGATGGAAGTAAAGATAGAACTAGAGATATAATTATTTCTATGTGTGAAACAGATAAAACAATAAAATTCATAGATTTTTCAAGAAATTTTGGACATCAAACTGCAATCACTGCAGGGATGGATTTTAGCTGCGGACAGGCAGTTGTTGTCATTGATGCAGACTTACAAGACCCGCCTGAAATTATAGCTCAAATGCTAAAAAAATGGCGTGAAGGATACGACGTAGTATATGGCCAAAGGGTAAAACGAGAAGGTGAAACTTTTTTTAAAAAGATTACCGCTAAGTTATTTTACCGAATGTTGAACAAACTTACTGAAGTAAGCATTCCTGTTGATACTGGCGATTTTAGATTAATTGATAGAAAAGTTTGCGAAGCTTTGAAACAAATAAATGAGAAAAATAGATATATAAGGGGTATTATCAGTTGGCTAGGCTTTAAAAGTGCTCCAGTTGAATTTGTACGTGAAAGACGGTTTGCTGGAACAACAAAATATCCTTTGAAAAAGATGCTTAAATTTGCAACAGATGCAATTATGTCATTTTCTTACAAACCACTTAAAATTGCTTCCTACTTTGGAGTTTTCGTATCATTTATAAGCTTTGCTTATTTAATAGTTATGATAATATTAAAGTTAACTGGTAGCAATTTCATTCAAGGATGGACCTCCCTAATAGCAATATCCTTATTCTTTAATGGAATTATACTTATTATATTGGGCATTATAGGCGAATACATTGGCCGCATATATGATGAAGCAAAGGGACGCCCTCTATATGTTATTAGCGAAATTGTTAACTTTGATTCTACGACTGATCCCAGAGGCCGCGTTTAATAGCTCCAAAAAGATTTGATTTTATATGTGGATTACCGTTCCCTAGCTGTGCGAGAAGGTCTTTAACTTCTTTTCGCTGGCTAGTTTTGTCCATAGGACAAGTATTTTCTACTACGGGTACATTATTAAGCTTAACATATTCTCTAATTTGTTTTTCTTCTACGAATACAAAGGGTCTTATTACATTAAGTTGTTGCCTGTCTAGCCACGTATTAGGAGCGAAACTATGAAATCTTCCTTCGTAAAATAGGCTCAATATACCCGTTTCCACCACGTCATCTTTATGATGCGCTAAAGCTACACTTGTACATTCCAGCCTTTTAGCTGCATTGTTAACGGCGCCCCTTCTCATATTTGCACATAATGAACATGGATTGTTTTCCTTTCGCTCTTCAAAGACAATTTTAGCTATTTCTGTCTCGATTAGGGTAAAATGTATTTGTAGTTCGTCACAATACTTTTTTATTGGAGATATATCAAAACCTTCAAAGCCTAACGAAACGGTAACGGCTTCTAATTCAAATTTTATTGGATAGAATCTTTTTAACTTTGCTAATATTGTTAATAAAGACATACTATCCTTCCCACCGGATACCCCAACACAAATCCTATCGCCCTCACGAATGAGTCCAAACTCATCAATAGCGTGTCTTGTAAGGCTTATTAACTTTTTTTCTGATTGTTTTAGTTGCATATAGATTATATCCTCGCTTAAATTTTCGCACGTTATATTTGAATAATTATAACATATGCAAAAAGCCGCCACACTATATAATAATGTGACGGCTTTTTGTATATGTTGGTCGAGGTGACAGGAGTCGAACCTGCGGCATCTTGGTCCCAAACCAAGCGCGCTACCAGCTGCGCTACACCTCGTAAAGTACTATGTAATTTTAGCACAAAGTTTTCAAGCCGTCAATAACTAAATAAAATTTATTTTTATACTTTTTGCCGCAAGTTAGTGTGCCCATATCAGCCAGGTGAGGAGACCACAGAAAAATACAACTTTTGAAGAGACGTTGCATTGCGGTTACATTAATTTGAAATCAGATTTTTTTACATAAAAGCAATGTGAAATTTCAACTAACATTTTACCTGTAATAAATATAATTTTATAATTTCAAGTAATGTTGCATTAAAAGAGCACATAAAGTATAATATAATACAAGCCAATTATTTGGTCGTGCTGGATGGGGTGTTAGCGGTACCCTGAACCTGCAATCCGCTTAGCAGGATCGAGCTCTCAAACCCGGGTTTAAGTTGTAAGTCGCTATTGTATGTGGTGTTGAGGATTGGGCCTTGCGCAACAAAATTTTGTGAACCCCGTCAGATCCGGAAGGAAGCAGCGGTAAGCGAACCCTTTTGTGTGCCGTAAGAATTCCTAATCTGAGCCGTCAGCAATAGTCATACTTACAGTTTGAAAACAAATTTGGGATGCACGACCAATTTTTTTATATTTAAACGTCTTTTAACATAAATTAGCATCAAATGGAGTTTTCAGGGAGTGATTTTATGTCTTATGTAGCGCTATACAGAAAATGGCGGCCAATAACCTTCGATCAAGTAGTAGAACAAGCAAATGTAATAACTATATTAAAGAACACTGTGACATCTGGAAGGATTGGTCATGCTTACTTGTTTTGTGGGACAAGGGGAACTGGAAAGACTACTATGGCAAAGATCTTTGCCCGGGCAATAAACTGTCTTACACCACGAGATGGCAATCCCTGTAATGAATGTGATATTTGTAAGGGTATATTAAATCAGCAAATATTGGATGTAATAGAGATAGATGCTGCATCAAATAACGGAGTAGACAATATTAGAGATATAATTGATGCCGTAGCATATGCATCGGCACAGGCCAAGTATAGAGTATATATAATAGATGAGGTTCATATGTTGTCAACAGGAGCCTTTAATGCGCTGCTTAAGACACTTGAAGAACCTCCACAAGATGTTGTGTTTATATTAGCAACGACAGAGCCTCACCGGCTTCCTGCAACTATATTGTCTAGATGCCAACGATATGATTTTAAGAGGATATCAAGAGTAGGGATAACGGAACGGTTAGAAAAAATTTGCAAAGACCTAAACATTGAATATGAGAAGTCAGCATTAAATATATTGGCACAAAGAGCAGATGGCGCGTTAAGAGATGCAATTAGTTTGCTTGATCAAACAATAATTTCATCTAATGGTAAGATAACAACTAAGACTGCTAGAGAAGCAACTGGAGCCATTGATCGGCAGTTTCTAGAAAACTTTACAAAAGCAATATTGCAAAATAATGGCGCAGATATTTTACAATATATTGATTATATTTTTATTGAAGGACAGGATCCATCTAGTTTTATAACTGAGCTAATGACGATATTTAGAGATATGATGGTTATTTTAACAGTAAGGCAACCTGAAAAGATGCTGATTGAAGATGGAGAAGATTTAGTTAGATTAAAGGAAATTGCGGCAATGACCAGCACCCAAGAAATAACTTTAATAATAAAGGAATTATCAAAATTAGATAATAATCTTAAATGGGCTGTTCAGCGTAAGATAATATTTGAGTCAGGCATGTTAAATCTTTGCGATAGAACTTTTTCAGGGGATACAGAGGACACACAGGCTCGATTAAAGTTAATTGAGAATAAGATTGCAGAACTTGTATTAAATGGGGTAAGAACAACTTCTAAGCCTGATGTAGCAAGTCCTAAGATTATTAAGGAAGCTGTTAATGTCATAGAAGTTGCAAATAAAAATGAAGACAAAGATAAAGAACCAGTGCGAAAGACTATTTCTAGCAATTCTAAAATTCCAGTAGCTGAATTAGATTGGATAGATTTCATAAATAATGTATCAAGCAAAAATAGTATTATGACAGCAAGTTTTATTAAAATGAATAGTAAAGGCTTTACAGTTAATGGCGAAGAATTATATCTAGTATTTGAAAATAAAAATATAAAAGATATGGTTGCTAAGCCTGATAATATGAAGATTTTTGAAGAAGCTGCGGAAAATGCTTTAGGACAGGCTTACCATGTGCAATGTATCATGAAAACAGATTTTGATGCTTTATTAGATACAAACAAGGCTGTCAAAAGTGAAGATAAAAAAAATAATATAGATGATTTTGAAATGGCTATAGAGGTCTTAGACAAAATGTCTAAAGATCAAGGTTTTAAAATTACTGAAATTGATTAAATATATAAATTATGTTAACATAATAGAAAAATTGGAGGTATTTTGATATGGGCAAAGGTGGATTTCCAGGCGGTTTTGGTGGCGGCGGTGGCGGAGCGAATATGGGTCAGCTGATGAAGCAAGCGCAGAAAATGCAAAAGGATATGGAAAAAGCTCAAGAAGAGCTTTCAACTGAAATAATAGAAGCAAGTTCTGGTGGGGGAGCTGTAAAGGTTACTTTTAACGGATCAAAGCAGTTACAATCAATTTCTATAAATCCAGAGGTTGTGGATGCAGAGGATGTTGAAATGTTACAGGATCTTATTTTGGCAGCAGTTAATGAGGGGTTACAGAAGGTTGACGCATTGTCATCACAAAAGATGGGATCATACGCTGGCGCATTAAAAGGAATGTTCTAGTAGTTTTTCTTTATAGATAGGAGCAATAAAAACATGGGATTATATCCTGTCCCGGTAGCTAGACTTATTGAAGAATTTGAAGGGTTACCAGGAATTGGTCAGAAAACAGCACAAAGATTGGCATTTTACCTTTTAGGACAAAGTAAAGAACAGGTAGATAAATTTGCTCGAGCAATTTCAACCGCTCGGGCTTCAGTTCGTTATTGTACTATATGCCAAAACTTGGCAGATAAGGATATTTGCGACCTGTGTGGAAATAAATCCAGAGACAACACCGTTATTTGTGTGGTTGAAGATACAAGAGATGTGGTTGCAATGGAAAGATCCAGGGAATTTAGGGGATTATACCATGTATTACATGGAGCAGTGTCTCCAATGAATGGCGTTGGACCTGAAGATATTAGGATTAGAGAACTATTAGTAAGAATTAATGATGACATAAAAGAAGTCATCATTGCTACAAACCCTACAATTGAAGGGGAAGCAACATCAATGTATATTTTACGTCTATTAAAGCCGTTAGGAGTTAAAGTCACTAGAATTGCTCATGGCATTCCAATTGGAGGAACGTTAGAATATGCAGATGAGGTGACTTTAGCAAGAGCACTTGAGGGACGAAGAGAATTATAATTATATATAACAAGGAGTAAAGTATGTTAGATAATCTGCAAGCTGCAGAAAATAGGTATGAGGAATTAACTCAAAAAATGACGGATCCTAATATATTAGGAAACCAAGATCTTTATTTAAAAGTAGTAAAGGAGCATGCAGACTTAGAAGAGCTTGTTGCTACTTTTCAAGAGTATAAAAAGGTGAAAAGCGCTCGAGACGAAATGCGTGAAATGCTAGAAGGCAAATTAGAAAATGATTTTCGTGATTTGGTGCAATCAGAATTCGAAGAACTTGTTGGTAAGATGCCAGATTTAGAGAATAAATTAAAGATTCTTCTTATGACTAAAGACCCAAATGATAATAAAAATGTTATAGTGGAAATTAGAGGCGGCGCTGGTGGAGAAGAAGCAGCACTTTTCGCGGCTGTACTTTTCAGAATGTATACTCGTTATGCAGAAAGACACGGATGGAAAGTTGATTTAGTAGAGCTAAATGAAACTGGAATTGGTGGTTTTAAAGAAGCCGTATTTACTATAGAAGGTAAAGGCGCATATAGTAGATTAAAGTTTGAGAGTGGAGTTCATAGGGTGCAACGTGTGCCAACTACCGAATCAAGTGGTAGAATCCATACATCAACTGCTACCGTGGCTGTTTTACCTGAAATCGAAGATGTAGACACTGATATTGTAGTGAATTCATCAGATATACAAATAGACACATTTAGATCAAGTGGAGCTGGCGGTCAGCATATAAATAAGACGGAATCTGCGATAAGAATAACTCATTTCGCCACAGGACTTGTAGTATCATGTCAGGACCAAAAGTCCCAGCTGAAAAACAAGGAAAAGGCCATGAAGGTTCTTAAATCAAGGCTGTACGCACTATACTATGCCCAGCAGAATGCTGAAGTTGCAGAGCAGAGGAAGAGTCAGGTTGGCACAGGAGATAGAAGTGAAAGAATTAGGACTTATAATTATCCTCAGGGCAGAATGACTGATCATAGAATAGGATTGACCTTGTATCAACTTGCAGACATACTTGATGGAGACATTGATGGTATAATAGATGCACTTATAACTACGAGCCAATCAGAGAAACTTGGAAATGGTAGAACGGAAGACTTTGATGAAGACTGAGATAATAAAAATAGATGCGGAGAATATTAATCTTGATGACTTAAAAGTGGCTGCCGAAATTATAAATAATGGCGGCTTAGTTGCATTTCCGACGGAAACTGTTTATGGCTTAGGAGCTAACGCTTTCGATGAGATAGCAGTAGACGGAATTTTTCAAGCAAAAGGGAGACCTGCAGACAATCCACTTATAGTCCATATAAGCGATTACACCATGTTAGACTTAGTTACTAATTGTTGCGGTGAGCAACGCAGGTTGCTAGAGCTTTTGGGTAAAATGTTCTGGCCAGGACCTTTAACCATTATTGTGTCTCGAAGCAACAATATTCCAAAGTCAGTTTCATGTGGGCTAGATACGGTGGGAATAAGATTTCCACAACATCCGATTGCAAGGGCACTAATTAAAGCCTGTGGGGTGCCAATTGCTGCTCCGAGCGCAAACACCTCAGGAAAGCCAAGCCCTACGCAAGCCAAGCATGTTATAGAGGATTTAAATAACAAGGTTGATTTAATAATTGATGGTGGAAAATGCAGTGTTGGTCTAGAATCTACAGTTTTAGATATTACGGTTAATCCTGCAGTTATTTTAAGACCTGGTGCAATAACAAAGGAATTGTTATTGCCTATTTTACACGAAGTACAAGAACACAGTTGGATGACTGAATGCGGAAATAATGAAGTAGTAAGGTCTCCTGGGATGAAATATAAACATTATTCTCCAAAGGCTAAGATAACAATATTCCAAGGTGATATGGATAAGGTTGTATCTCGAATAAAACAAGAGGTATTTGATTCAAATAGTTCTGAATTAACCATAGGAATTCTTGCAACTGATCAAACTATTTGTTATTATAATATTGATAACATTTTATCATTAGGTAATAGAAATCAACCAGAATCATTAGGAGCAAATTTATTTTCATGTTTTAGAGAATTTGATGATTTGAAGGTCGATATGGTTTTTGCAGAGGCAGTTTCATTATCTGGAATTGGTGACGCAATAATGAATAGAATGTACAGAGCAGCAGGTTGTAGATTGATTAAGGTTTAAATTAATTAAAGAAAAAGGGTATGGTGAATTGTTTTGAGAAAAATTCTGTTTGTTTGCACTGGAAATACTTGCAGAAGCTACATGGCAGAGGTTATGTTTAAACAACTTATAAAGAGAGCCGTTGATAATGAGCAAATACAAAAAAATGAATTTAAGTGTTTGTCAGCTGGTACTTTTGCGGTAGATGGTGATGAAGCAAATGAAAAGGCAGTTGAGGTTCTTGAAATGGCGGGCTTTGAGACAGATGAGCACCAAGCCAATCAGTTATATGAGGAGCTACTTGATGAAAGCTACCTTATCCTAACGATGACTGAAGAACATAAATTATCCATAATTACGGCATGTCCGGATGCTGAATATAAAACATTTACTTTAAATGAGTTTGTATATGGCACAGATATTGAAAATTATGAAATGGATATTATGGATCCTTACAGAGGAGATATAGAAGACTATACTGATTGTGCAAATGGTATAAAAAAGGCTTTGAAGTTATTACTTGTTAAGTTAATTAATACTAATGCCATTCAATAAACATTTAGCTGAAGATTAAATATATTTGGAGGTTTTTTATGAGGCCATCCTGGGATGAGTATTTCATGGAAATAGTTGAGTTAATAAAAAAGCGGTCTACCTGCATTAGACGTCAAGTAGGCGCTCTTATTGTAAATGATAGACGTATTTTATCGTCAGGGTATAATGGGGCTCCTCAAGGGTGTGCACATTGCGAAGATATTGGATGCCTGAGGCAACAGCTAAACGTGCCCTCGGGTGAACGCCATGAATTATGTAGAGCTATTCATGCAGAGCAAAACGCAATCGTACAGGCGGCTTATTCAGGGACTAGATTAAAGGGCAGTACCCTTTATGTAACAACTCAACCTTGTGTACTTTGTTCAAAGCTTGCCATAAATGCGGGTATAAAAAAGATTATCTATAAGGGTGACTATCCTGATGAGCTTGGTATAAAATTATTAGGAGAAGCAGGCGTAGAATTGATTAAATTTGTATAATAATAAATTATATTTTTGTTTGGAAGTAATTTTTTGAATAACATTTTAAAGCATTGCTAATACTTCAATTATAAGATTAATATGGAGTGTGCAAAAAAATGGAATGTTTTAAAGTAATTGGTGGCAATAAACTTAATGGAAAGATTAACGTTAGCGGAGCAAAAAATGCTATATTGCCCGTAATGGCAGCATCAATTTTAACGGAAAACGAATGCAAAATAAGTAATGTTCCAACTTTATCTGATGTTCGAAACATGGTTAAAATGGTAGAGTTTTCTGGAGCTTTAACAGAATTAGATATAGATAATGAATTTTTGAAAATTACAGCTAATAATTTAACAAATGGAGAAGTTCCTTATGAGTTGTCAAGCAAACTAAGGGCTTCTTTTTTATTTGCAGGACCGTTATTAGCTAGAATGGGCAAGGTTAAAATATGTATGCCTGGTGGTTGTGCTATTGGTAGCAGGCCTATAGATCTTCATCTTAAAGGGCTCGATGCATTAGGTGCAAAGATTAGGAAAGGTTGGGGATTTATAGAAGCTAGTGCACCTAGGGGGTTAAAAGGTGGCGAAATATATCTCGACTTTCCAAGCGTTGGTGCTACAGAAAATTTGTTAATGGCGGCATGCCTTGCTAAAGGTGAAACTATAATTAAAAACGCAGCTGCAGAACCCGAAATAATGGAACTAGCCAGATTTTTAAAGAAAATGGGCGCAAAGATATATGGTGATGGAACAGATACAGTCATAATTGAGGGAGTGAAATCCTTATCAGGATGTGATTTTACCATGATGCCAGACCGGATTGAGGCTGGAACTTTTATGACAGCAGTTGCGGTTGCTGGTGGAGATGTTGAAATATGTAATGTTATTCCATCTCATTTAGATCCTGTAACTGCAAAACTTAGAGAATCAGGTGTAGAAATAAAGGAATTAAAGAATTCTATTCGCGTCATTTCAGCAGGTAAAATAAGAGCTCTCGATATTAAAACTCTCCCCTACCCTGGTTTTCCAACAGATATGCAAGCACAAATGACAGCACTCATGACGCAAGCTGGTGGGACAAGTATAATAACAGAAACAATATTTGAAAACAGATTTTTGCACATCGGAGAGCTAACTAGAATGGGTGCTCATATAAAAGTACAAGGTCGAACCGCGATAGTAGAAGGCAAAACACGTCTTACAGGAGCTACAGTTCATGCTACTGACCTTAGAGCTGGAGCGGCTTTAATTGTTGCTAGCTTAGTTGCAGAAGGCGAAACAATCATAAAAGAAATTGAGCACATTGAAAGAGGCTATACAAATTTAGAAAATAAATTAACCAATATAGGCGTAAATATTGTTCGTACACAAATTAGCGCGGATTTCCAGTAGTAAACAACTTGGGTAAGAGGCCCTTGACAAATACACCAAAAAATGGTAAAATAATCCATACACTTAAATGTAAGGAGATGCTTATTTTTTGGATGTGAAATATCTTATTGATATAGTAGACAAGGATTTATCTTCGACAATGGATGTCACAAGAGACTATTCTGATGCAGAATTGAAAGGACTAATAAATCGATGTATTAATAACCTTGAGCAAAGGTTACATATTTCAAAGGACAATAATTTAGTTATCTTACAAAATATTTTTAATTCGCGCAGAAAATTAGGTATTATACAAAGCTTACTAGATAATCCCGAAATCAACGAGATAATGATAAACGGAACAAATAATATTTTTGTTGAAAGAGCCGGAAAGATTGAAGTGTTAGAAGAACGATTTGATAACAGCGAAAAGCTTTTTAATACAATTCAAACAATGGTATCTAAGGTCAATAGGGTCGTGAATGAAAGTAATCCAATTGTGGATGCGAGGTTAGATAATGGATCTAGGGTGCATGTTGTATTAGCACCAATTGCATTAAACGGTCCTGTGGTTACAATAAGGAAGTTTTCGGAACAACCGTTAACTTTAGAAAAGCTATTGCAGTTGGGTTCGATAACATTTCTAGAAAAGGAATATTTAGAAGAGGCTGTAAGAACAAGGCGCAATATATTTATATCTGGTGGTACATCAACGGGAAAGACCACCTTTCTAAATGCTCTTTCAAGATGCATACCATCAGACCAAAGAGTAGTAACTATAGAGGATTCTGCAGAACTGCAATTAAATATTCCCAACGTAGTAAGATTAGAAACCAAAAATGCAAATACTGAAGGAAAAGGAAGCATTCCAATGAGGCAGTTAATTAAAGCCTCACTAAGAATGAGACCTGATAGGATTATTGTTGGGGAAGTACGTGACGAAGCAGCATTAGACATGCTGAATGCACTATGTACAGGTCACAGTGGTTCAATGTCAACGGGGCATGCCAATTCAGCAATTGATATGCTTACAAGATTAGAGACAATGGCATTATGGGAGGGGCATGTTAACAGCGAAGCTATAAAAAGGCAAATAGCGGCGGGCATTAACATTATAGTCCATTTAACAAGAGACGAAAATTTAAAACGATTTGTAAGTGAAATAGTAGAAATAATTGATTATTCGGATTCTAAATTTAAGTTAAGCACTATATTCAAAGATAGCAAAAAAGTTAATTGAACATATTATTAAGGAAAGGGTTGAGCTATTTGAATTGGCAGATTAGCTTGTTTATAACGATACTTTCATTAGCTGGAATAACATTTATATCTTTAATTATAAATAAAAAAAGAATTATTAATATACACTTTATGGATAAGTTATATAAGGAAATTGATTATGAAATGATAATGTATACCATAATAATTTTTATTTGTGTTTTTATATGCTCCTTTATATTTTTTAATAAAATTTTTATTAGCTGTATCATTAGTATTATAGGAATTCCAATATTTATTAAGAAAGTTATTAATTTTCTTAACATCAAGCGTAATAAGCTTCTAGAAAAACAATTTTGTGAAGTGCTTCAGATTATGGCATCATTTCTTGTTGCAGGTAGGAGTCCAGAGCTAATTTTTATTGATGTAGTAAATGAATTTGATAATAATAACCATCAGTACGAACTTATAATTAAAGAATTTAAGTTGATAAATAGGCAGCTTTCATTAAATTACACCATTGAGGAAGCTTTAGAAGGGTTTGCAAGAAGAAGTCAGAATAAGGATATCCAAAGCTTTGCAAGTGCATATATAATATGCCAAATGTCAGGTGGAAATTTAGTAGAGCTTGTAAGAAATACTTCATTGGTTCTACGAGTAAAGATAGAGACTGAAGAAGAAATTAAATTACTACTTACGTTACCAAAGTTTAATCATAAAATATTAACAATAATGCCTTTTATATTACTTGGATTACTTCGAGTATCCTCCCCGGAATACATAGCGCCCCTATATAATTCAATAACAGGAATACTGATAATGTCAATCGTCGCCATATTTATGGTAATCGCATGGTTTCTAGGTGACCAAATTTCAAATATTAAATTATAAACTAGGCATGGGTGAATTGATATGGTGATAAGTTATCTTTACAAACGCCGAAATAAACTTGTAAGAAGCTTTGATTTATTAGTTGGCATAGGCAAGTCTAAAAATGCTTATAAAAAGCATAACAAGTCTACGCTTTTATACAGTGTAATCTCTTTAATCTCATTGCCATTAGCCTTGTCTTCTGGCAATACGCTTGGACTCTCAATATTTAT
>Ga0123336_10002948_pt1 | contig 14526 bp, 15 predicted proteins | sample SSSSmetaG_FD_96466 | JGI IMG/M metagenome (GOLD analysis project Ga0123336, IMG submission 96466) | Glacier valley bacterial and archeal communities from Borup Fiord, Nunavut, Canada, to study Microbial Dark Matter (Phase II) - ​SSSS metaG | ecosystem: Environmental > Aquatic > Freshwater > Ice... | reverse complement strand
GAGTTATATATAAATTCAAAATGTGTAACTAGTAAAACATATACACTAAAAGAAAACGATATTGTATCATTTAGAAAATGTGGTAAATTTAAATATATCAATATAGTTAAAAAAACAAAAAGTGATAATTTAGTTATCATGATAACTATGTATAAATAAATGGAGCAGGTATTTACCTGTTCTTTTTAAAATTAAAAATTCAATTATGTAAACAAATAGATTATTTAATATTAAACAGCATATTTTAATAAATCCATTGATTATTTTTGTATTATTTGATATAATGTATTTTAAAGAGAGTGGTGGAAAAATTGACTGTAGCGTTTTGTACATTAGGATGTAAAGTTAATCAATATGAAACAAATTTAATGATTAAGCAGTTTGAAGATAACAATTTTAAAGTAATTGCTTTTGAAGAAAAAGCAGATATATATGTTGTTAATTCATGCAGTGTAACTAATTTATCCACTAGAAAAACAAGACAAATGTTAAGTAGAGCTAAAAAATTAAATAACAAAGCTATTGTAATATTAGTTGGCTGTTACGCAGAGGAATTAAAATTTAGTGAAAGTAATAACCTTAATGTCGATATATTTGATATGATACTTGGAAATGAAGAAAAAAAAGATATTATAAAATATTTAAATGAATTCACAGATAGTGGAAAATCTGTTAAAGAGGCTAAATTATTTAAAGTAGCGGATATAGATAAGGTTAAACGATATGTTCAACCTAGTAATTTAGAAAAGGGAGTTAATATACTAAGAGAAAGTGTAAAGATAGAAGATGGATGTAATAATTTTTGCTCATACTGTATAATTCCATACACACGTGGTAGGGTAAGAAGTAGGAATATAGAAGATATTGTAACTGAGATAAAAAATTTAGTAAGTAATGGAACAAAGGAAATTGTTATTGTTGGTATCGAGATAGCTTCATATGGTAAAGACTTAGAAAGTGATATGTCTTTGATAGATGTCATTGAAATAGTAAATAATATAGAAGGATTAGAAAGAATAAGACTACGGATCAATTGAGCCTAGATGGCTTACAGATGATAATATATTAAGACTACGTCAAGTAGACAAGTTGTGTAATCATTTCCATTTATCAGTTCAAAGTTTATCTAATACAGTACTGTCTAGAATGAATAGAAAATATACAAGAGAATATATTTTTAATGTTGTAGATAAATTAAAGAAAACTTTCGAAGGTGTTTCGCTTACGTGCGATATAATTGTAGGTTACATAGATGAGACGGATGAAGAATTTACAGAAACAATGGATGGCGCACAAAGAATAGAATTTAGTGATATGAATGTATTCAAATTTTCAAAAAGGAATCATACTAGAGCATATTCTTTGGATACAACAGTTAGTCCAGTTGTTGCACATACAAGAAGTGAACAATTAATTAACCTTGGTAAAAAATTAAAGTTAGAATTTTTAAATAAAAATATAGGTACAGCTGCTGGCGTACTACTTGAAGAATATAAAGAGGGATACTTACTAGGGTATACTTCTAATTATATTAAAACAAAAGTAAAAGGAGATAAAATGTTATGGGGAACAATTCAAGAATTAGAATTAATCTCGTTAGAAAAAGATTTAATTTTAGGAACAATAAAATAAATAGTATTGCAGTAATCATTGGAACACTTATGATGGTAATAGTTTTGTCTGTTATTATAGGTATAAATTCAAATCACGATAAAGTTATCATTGCATCTGCAGATAATGAAGTTAAAAGTGTTATTGCAGAAACTGAAACTGCAAATATAGTTCCGGAAGAAACTACAAAAGTTGATGAACAAAAAGTTGTTGAACCAAAAGCTATTGTTCCAGTTAGTAATGAAATTAAGTTCACAGTTTTAGGTGAAATGATGATGGGTGGCGATGTTACATCTAATGTAAGCTATTTATATAATACTTCATTTAAAAATATATTTGATTTAACTAGAAATTCTGATTTTACATATTCTAGTTTATCTACTAATATAACTAATTTAGATAAAGTTGAAGACCCAAAAAGCAAATATATAGTTACTAAAGAAATTAAAAATGCAATTTTATCACTTGGAATAGATGCTGTAAATATATCATCTGATCATATGACAGATTTTCCAAAAGATATTTTTAATAACACGATTAGTATTCTTAAAAAAAATAATACATACATATCAGGAATTAATAATTCAATATTATACTTAGAAAAAAACGGAAAGAAAATAGCTATAGTAGCTGCTAATAACGTTTTTATAGGAACAAAAAATAATTATACTGATTATGGTATAAATGTATATTCTGAAGATAAAATGAAGAGCGATATAGCAGAGGCTGGTCAAAATGCTGATATAGTTATAGTTGATATTCACTGGGGTAGAGAATATATATATGGTGTTACTAAAGAAATGCAAACAATAGCATATAATGCAATTGATAATGGAGCAGATTTAGTTATGGGATCTCATGCATTAGGTATATACCCTATAATAACATATAATAATGTACCTATAATTTATTCTACAGGATATATTATGACTGATTCAGATAGTGAACTTGCAAAAAAATCATATATTTTTGATATAAACATAAGCAAAGAAAATAAAATAAAATCCTTAGAAATGTTACCAATATATATTAAGGATAAAAAAGAAGTAATGCCTTTCTATGAATTTGATAAAGATTTAGCTTCTAGTTTTAATATGCAACTAAATTCTTGGAATGAACAAAACAATCTAAATAGCAAAATCATTGATGATAAAATAGTGATTACTTTCTAAAAATATAAATAGTCTTAGCATTAAGTGTAATCTTAACGTTAAGACTATTTATTTGCTTTTTACATATATTAGTGCTTTTTAATTGATTTTTTGCTTAAAAAGTTGTATAATATAGATGTTAAATATGGAGGATTTTATGAAAAAAATATTTACAATAGTATTTATAATACTAGGCGGTATTATAGGTTGTGGTATAGGAAATGTATGCAATGGTATAGAAGTTTTAAAATGGCTTGCCATAGGAGGAGAAGTTGGATTTAAAACTCCATTAGTACTCGACTTATCATTTTTACAATTAACATTTGGAGTATGGTGCAAAATAAATATAGCAGGGATACTATGTTTAGTGTTATTCGCATTCATATCAAATAAGGCATTTAAGTGGCTAAAAATATAAATAGCTTACCTGCAAATGATAGACCTTATGAAAAATTGGAATTACTTCGGTTCAGAAAACTTAACTAACTCAGAGCTTTTAGCTATTATTATAAAAACAGGAACTAAAGATAAAAATTGTTTAGATATAGCAAGAAGTATTTTAAATGGAAATGAAAACATAGAAAATATGTCAGATTTAGAATATTTATCTAGTATGTCTTTACCTAATTTGAAAAAGTTCAAAGGTATAGGAAGAGTTAAATCAATTCAGATAAAAGCAGTTTTAGAACTTTCTAAAAGGATTTCTAAAACTAATATAAATGACAAAACACGAATAACAAGTCCAAAAGATATTTTTAATTTAGTAAATGAATCGTATATAGGAAAAAAACAAGAAATAGTTAAGACAATAATACTAGACAATTCAAATAAAGTATTATCTGTAATAACTAATGGTATAGGTAAAACATCTTCAGTACAAATTGGTATAAAAGAAATATTTAGTGAACCTATAAAACAAATGGCTACCGGTATTGTACTTGTACATAACCATCCAAGTGGTAATTTGAATCCTAGCGAAAGTGATATTAAATTTACAAAAAATATTAATGAATATGGAGATACATTTGAAATAAAATTGTTAGACCATGTTATAATTGGGAAGAATGAATATATAAGTTTAAAAGAAAAAGGATACTTTTGATAAAGAAAGGGTGATAAACTATGGGTATAATGTCTAGAGATATAGGTATAGATTTAGGAACATCTAATGTAAGAATATTTGTAAAAGGAAGAGGCATAGTTCTAAATGAACCTGCAGTTGTAGCAATAAATAAAATAACAGGAGAAGTATTAGCGGTAGGACATTCAGCTAAAGAAATGCTTGGAAGAACGCCAGATAATATTTCAGCAGTTAAACCTTTAAAAGACGGAGTAATAGCAGATTTTGATTCTACAAGAATGATGCTTGAAACATTTATATCTAAAGTAATGCCAAAAAGTTTATTTTTAAAACCAAGAATTGTTATATCAATACCATATGGTATTACAGACGTTGAAGAACGTGCAGTTGAAGGAGTGGCATATAAAGCCGGTGCAAAAGAAGTATACTTAATTGAAGAAGTAATGGCTGCTTCATTTGGATCTAAAATTAAAGTAGAACAAGCAGAAGGTTCTATGATAGTAGATATCGGTGGAGGAACTAGTGAGATGGCAGTACTATCTTTAGGTGGTATAGTTGTTTCAAATTCTTTAAGACTTGCAGGAGAAAAATTTGATAAAGACATAGTTGAATATGTTAAAAATAAATTTAATTGTATAATAGCAGAAACAGATGCAGAAGAAGTAAAAAAACAAATTGGTTCAGCATATGCAACTATGACTGAAGAAAAATGTACAGTGAAGGGTAGAAATTTAAATACTGGGCTTCCAGAAAACATTACTCTTACTACTAAAGATGTACAAAGTGCTATTATGGAATCAATAGAAAAAATAGTTAAAACAATTAAAACAACTTTAGAACAAACACCACCTGAACTTTCTGCTGATATTATGGATCATGGAATTATAATTACAGGAGGAAGTGCTGCTATTAAAAATCTAGACAGATATATAAGTGGAGAACTCGGACTTCCAGTACATATAGCAGAAAACCCATTGGATTGCGTTATAAAAGGTATAGGAGTAACTTTAGATAGTATTGAAGTACTAAAAAAAGCTGTTAAAACTAAAAAAAGGTAATAAAAATCTTTATACTACCAATAATATAAAGAAAGGGAGGATATGCTATTGAAATATAATTATGATTTTAATAATAGAAACAAAAAGAAAAAAAGTAGAATTGTTTTTATAACTATAATACTAATTATAGCTGTAATAATAGCATCATTTTTCTTTAGAAATAGTCAAGTATTTGCAATTAAGGCGGCTTCTAATGTTATAACTGCACCTTTTAAATTTATTGGTAATACAATAAGTGGCGGTTTTTCATCTGTTAGTATGTACTTTGGAAATATTAATGAGGTTAAAATAGAAAATATAAAATTAAAAGATCAAGTTAATGAACTAGAACTTAAAATTTTAGAGTCAAAAGCAGTTTTAGATGAAAATAGTTCACTCAAGACTATATTAGATATTAATACTACATTTCAACATTTCAAACTCAAAAATGGTAAAATAATAATAAGGGAACATGACAATTTTAGTCAAACATTTATGATTGACGTTGGTTTAAAAGATGGAATTAAATTAAATCAAGCAGTTATACATAAAGAAGGATTAGTTGGTTATATATCGAGTGTTAGTGATAATACAAGTAATGTAACAACTATACTAGATCCTAGAACTTCAGTTAGTGTTACAATTTCAACAATAAATGAACCTGCTATTTTAAAAGGTAATTTAGAACTTAAATCAAATAACAGTTTAAAACTTGAATATATACCCATAGATGCAGAAATTTCGATTGGTGATATGTTGTATAGCTCAGGACTCGGTTCTATGTTTCCAACTTCGCTTCCGGTAGGTAAAGTTACTAAAGTGGTAAATAGTAAAAATGATAGTGATAGATATGCTATTGCTGAACCTTGTGTAAATATAAGGTCAATATCTGAAGTTTCGGTTATTATAGAATAGAGGTAATTATGGCAAAAAAAATATTTTCATATTTTATAATATTTCTTATTTTAATTTGTATATTTTTATTTCAAATATATGTGATTGATAGCAGAGAATTATTTGGTGTAAAACCTAATATAATACTTATTTCAGTTATAGTAATGAGTTTATGGTATGGATTATATGCAGGTTCTATATATGGATTGTTTATAGGTATGATAACAGATATATTATTTGGTAATAGTTTTGGTATTTTTACTCTGTCTTATGTAGTAGTAGGAGCTGTAATTGGATATCTAAATTATAACTATAGAAGAGAAAGTAAAGTATCTTTGTCTTATCTAACTATATTTGGGACATGTATATTTGAATTTATGCAATATTTTATTTATATATTTTTAAATAGTACCAGTTCTAATATATATTATTTGATTATTCAAATAATAATAAGTAGTTTGCTTAATGTAATACTAGCGTTTATACTGTATGGAACATTTTCAAAGATATCAGACTATGCTGAAAATAACAATTTGTTTTATTAAAAGTTGGGGTGAAAAATTAACTTGAAAAAAATGATAGAAAAAGTATCAAATTTCTTTTCAAATAGAAATATTATATTAGGTATTATAACTGTTCTAATTGGATGTGTATATTTAATAACATTATTCAATATTCAAGTTATAAATGGTAAAGAATTCAGAGAAAAATCTGAAAAGAAAATGTTACGTAACGAAACTATAACAGCTGCAAGAGGTTCAATTACTGATAGAAATGGTGTAGTACTTGCAACTAATAAATTATCATTTGATTTATTATTATATAGAGTCAAATTAACAAATGAGCAGCAGAACTCTAATATATTTAATACTATAAATATATTAGAAGCAAACGGAGATAAAATCTATTCAACTTTTCCTATAAACGATGAAAACACTGATTTTAATTTTGAAAACGAATCATCAAGTATCAAATGGAAAAGTGAAATGAAAGTAAAAAACGAATACAATTTTGATCAAACTATAGATTATTATATAGAAAAATATGAATTATATGACTATCAAAAGAAAGATGCAATTAAGATTATTCTTGTTCGTTATGAAGCTGTATTAATGGGGTATTCGTTATTTAAACCTGCAACAATTTCAAAGGATATATCTGAAAAATCTTTAGCACAACTAGAAGAGGCAAAATTCAAATTATATGGAATAGATACAATATCGGTTCCTAAAAGATACTATCCAGAAGGATTACTTGCAGCACATACCATTGGTTATGTTAGTAAAATAAGTAGTGATGAATTCACGGCAATGAAAGACCTACGGATATACACAAAACAGTAATATTGGTAAGATGGGTATAGAACAAGCCTTTGAAAAATATTTAAAAGGTATTGATGGGGTAAATAGAGTAGAAGTAGATTCATATGGAACTGTTTCAACTGAAAACGTTAGTACAAAATCTATAACTGGTCAAAATGTTACTTTAACTATAGATTATAGATTACAAAAAGTAGCTGAAGAATCTTTAGTTAAAGTTATAAATCAAATAAAAACTGGAACACCTACAATGAAAAAACATGAAGACGCGTCTGCTGGAAGTGTAGTGGTATTAGATACAGTTACAGGTGAAGTTTTAGCAATGGTAAGTTATCCTTCTTTTGATATAAATAGTTTTGTAGATGGAATAAAGTATAAAGATTGGAACGTTCTTAACACTTCAACTTTAAGACCTATGTTTAATAGATCAATTTCTGGTCTTTATTCACCAGGATCAACATATAAAATGTTGGTAGGTTTGGCAGGTCTTACAACTGGAAAAATAACTGTGGCAGAAAAAATTAACGACCCTGGAATATATCCATTTGGACATAATCCTAAATGTTGGATTTATGAAAGGTATGGAAGAACACATGGATATGTTAATATATCTGAAGCTATAAAAGTATCTTGTAATTGTTACTTTTATGAAGTAGGAAGAAGAGTAGGAATATCAGAAATTGTTGAATATTCAAAATTATTTGGATTAGGGGAAAAAACTGGTGTAGAAATATCAGGTGAAGTAAAAGGTCAAATAGCAGGTGATAATTATAAAGGTGACTGGTATTTAGGTGAAACATTATCTTCTGCAATAGGGCAGTCATATAATTCATATACTCCAATTCAATTAGCTAATTATATTTCAACTATAGCAAATGGTGGAACATTAAATAAAATTACTGTAATAAAATCTATTGAAGATAATGAAAAAAAATCTGTTAGTTTAGAAGAATTGAATAAATATACAACTGAATTCACAGGAGTAAACTTTGAAAATAAAAATTTGAATTTACTACAAGCAAATATTGATGCAATAAAACTTGGAATGTTATATGTTACAAGTGATACAGGTGGAACTTCATATAATACATTTAAAGACTTAGGTATTGAAGTTGCAGGTAAAACTGGTACTGCAGAAGTTTCTTCTGGATCTGCTAATGGTATATTTGTAGGCTTTGCGCCATATGATAAACCAAAGATAGCTATAATAGCTATAATAGAACATGGTGGAGAAGGTACGTATACTGCTAACGTAGTCAGGCCAATAATGGATGAATATTTTAAAATAGATAAAGAAGATAAGCTAAATGCTAAAAAACAAAATGTAATAGAAAATGGTATTACATTTTAAAGGGGGAAATTCATATTATGTCAAGAACAATAAACATGTTATCAGGTGCTCATAAAGTAAAGGGTCAAGGGGTACTATCTGCATATGAAGAACAGGTTAGTCTTGTTCAAAATAATTTAAATGATCAATATAGTGTAACTATTAATAAATTAAAATATGCTGACATAATGCACTATCATACAATTAATTTAGAATATTTTCTAACACTTCCATTTACAAGTATTAAATCTTCTCATGTTGGATATGTACATTTTTTACCTGAAACTTTAGAAACAAGTATAAAGCTTCCAAAAATATTCAAAAAGATATTTTATAAATATGTTATTGAATTTTATAAAAGTATGGATTATTTAATAACAGTAAATCCATATTTTATAGAAAAATTAGTTGAATACGGAATTTCAAGAGAAAAAATAACATATATACCTAATTATGTATCATCACAAAGATTTTTCAAAATAGAAAGAACTGAAAGACATAAAATAAGAAAACAATATGATATAGACCAAGATAAGTTTCTTGTAATATGTGTGGGACAACTTCAACTGAGAAAAGGTTTTTTTGATTTTATCGAAGTTGCTAAGTCATTACCAGATGTAGAATTTTTATGGGCTGGTGGGTTTTCATTTAAGAAAATATCTGATGGATATGAAGAGATAAAAGTTGTAGTAGATAATCCTCCAAAAAATGTTAAATTTTTAGGAATTGTTCCAAGAGAAGAAATGAATAATATATATAACATGTCTGATGTAATGTTTTTGGCATCATTTGAAGAACTATTCCCAATGACAATATTAGAATCTGCAAATTGTAAAATACCTATTTTACTTAGAGATATTGAATTATATAAAGGTATACTTGATGGATATTATATAAAGGGTAATAATGTAGAGGAATTTAAAGAAGAAATATTAAAATTAAGAGATGATGAAACATATTATTATAAGGCAGCGCAAAAAGCGGGTCTTTGCAGTAAGTTCTATAGTGAAGAAAATGTTACTAAAATTTGGAGAAGTTACTATAATAAAATATATAAATTAGGAAAGAGAAAAGGCATCAAATTAAGTGAAAGTAAAAATAAATAATTATAATATATAGAAAAAATAAACCCATAAAATTAAACAAGAACAGTTTAATTTTATGGGTTTTAACTTTTACTAATTATATTTTAAACAAAAATCGACATATTTTGCAACTTTTATTAAATAATTATTGAATATCAGCAAAGAAAATAGTATAATGACAACATTAACAGGTATATTACTTTTTTATAATTATAAAAGGGAGGTGTATTATGAAACTTTATGATAATTTTAGTGTACTGTATAAGTCACCTTTTGGTGCAGTAAAAGCAAATGACATAATTACAATCCGGATTTCTACTCAAATTACAGATCAAGTTACAAATCCTTGTTTGTTAATATGTGAAATTGACAACTGGTACGAATTTACTACTTATCCTATGAGCTACGAAAAGCAAGAAAACGGATTAAATTGGTATTCTACTAAGTTTAGTATTTCAAAAGCTTCTATATATTACTACTTTTTTAAACTTACTATTAACGGTAATAATTTTGAACTCAAAAAATCACAAAATTATGAAAGTATCTTAGATAGTAGGGGGGATTTTTATCAACTAACAGTATATGATAACAAAAACATTAATGATGAAAATTACAAAGGTGGCATAATGTACCAGATATTCCCCGATAGATTTTATAGCAGTGGGATAGAAAAAGAAAATGTACCTTTAAATCGTAGAATAAGACAAGATTGGAATGGCTTACCAGAATATCTCCCTGATTATCAAGGAAAAATAACTAATAATGATTATTTTTGTGGAGATATAAAAGGAATTACTTCAAAACTTGATTATCTATTAGAACTTGGTGTTACAGTAATATACATTAATCCAATATTTGAAGCACATTCAAATCATAGGTATGATACTGCAGATTATTTAAAAATTGATCCATTACTTGGAACAGAACAAGATTTCACTGAACTTTGTAGTGAGGCTAAAAAACGAGGAATAGTTATTATACTAGATGGCGTCTTTAGTCATACTGGAAGTGATAGTGTATATTTCAATAAAAATAGCAGATACGATAGTATTGGAGCATATAACAATGAATCTAGTAAGTATCACAATTGGTATAAGTTTATTAATTATCCAGATAACTATAAGTCATGGTGGGGGTTTGATACACTGCCAGAATTAGACAAAGAGAATGAAGAATTTATTGAATTTATTTGTGGAGAAGCTGGAGTAATAAATAAATGGATAAAAGCTGGAGCATATGGATTTAGACTAGATGTTGTGGATGAATTAAACAAAGATATTCTTGAAAAAATTAAGAAAGCTGTAATAAGATTTGGTGGAAAAATTTTAATAGGAGAAGTTTGGGAAGATGCAACAACAAAAAGAAGTTATGGACAAGTGCGTCAGTATTTACTCGGTAATCAATTAGACAGCACAATGAATTATCCTTTTAAAAATGCTATTTTAAGCTATATTAGATACGGTTGTAGCTGTAACTTTTACGAAACTATAATGTCAATAGTAGAAAACTATCCAAAAGAAGCGTTAGATTCTACGATGAATATGTTGTCTACTCATGATACAGAAAGAGCAATAACAAAACTTGTTGCACCAGAGGCAAATGATTGTGATAGATATTGGCAAGCTTATAGAAACAACTTAACAAATCAGCAATATGAAATTGGTAAAGCAATGTTTAAACTAGCGACTGTAATGCAGTATTTTGTACCAGGGTTACCATGTATATATTATGGCGATGAAGCAGGCCTATATGGATATAGGGATCCTTTCAACAGATGTTGTTATCCTTGGAAAAATGAAGATAATGAATTAATTGAGTTTTTCATGAAGATAGGAAAAGTACGTAAGACAAACAACATTTTTAAAGATGGATATTTTAGAATTATATATATTGATAATGAAATTTGTGTTTTTGAAAGATTTTGTGAAAATGAATCTATTGTTATAGCTGTTAACAGAACAGATAATTCTAAAATGTTATATGCTAAAACAAATTTAATTTTACAGTATGAAGAAATCGCTAAATTTGGTCAATATGATAATTTCTTATTGGGTGGATACAGTGCAGTAGTTTTAAAAAGAAAATAACAATAATTTAAATATTTAAAATCAAATCACATTTAACTTATGTGGTTTGATTTTTTGTTTAATGTAAATTACATATTATCTAATATAAAAGAACATAGCTATACTAAAGTTAACATAAATATTGACAAACGGTGTTAGTTGTGATATAATAGTTGCTATTATAAAACCTTATACAAACAAAATAATTTTTGGGAGGATAAAAATGAAATCTGATAATTCAATGAATGAACTAAATAAGATATTAATTACAATGCTAAGCGAGTCTGATAAAGGGGCAGTACCTAGAATTATAATGGTAGGTAGCAGAAATAAACTTTGGAGACAAATTATTGCTGAAGGTATTGATTTAGATAGTGGTATGTTTAAAAGTAGTGAGTATGTCTTGAGTTGTAGACGTTATTCAAATGATGAACTTGAACTCAAGAAGTTTAATGGTTGTTTGAAATTAGCGTTGCATAATCTATTGACTTGTGTAAAAGACACAGACAATATGATAATTACAGTTGAAAATATGGTGTATAAGTTTTTAAAAGGAGTAAGAGTACAAAGAACGATTAAAGTTGTATATATTGTTCTACAAAATTAGTAGAAAACTACCTGATTTTTTTCGGGTAGTTTTTACGTAAATATTTTTATATTATACTAATTTTCAGGAGGTATAATAATGTTAACAACAAAATTTCAAACTAACCTTGCCAAATTGATTAATATTGTTAATTGTTCAAATGATACAGTGATTTGTAGAGTTGTAATTATTAATGATAATAAATCCTGGAGAAAAAGCATCTTAGATGCTATTAATGTTGATCATACACTATATACAAGTAAAAACTATGATATAACCTGTGAAAGATTTAATAATGATGAATATATTAAATGTGAATTTAGGGGTTGTATTAATGTACAGATTGAAAATATGCTCAACACTATGGATATTTTAGAATGTATGATAATAACTATAAGTAATACTAATTATAGCTATAATAAGCAAAAAGGTATTATGCAAAAACCAAGTTTTGTTTATAGCGTATTACAAAATTAAATAGACACTGATTAATTTCGGTGTTTTTTTTATGTAGTAATATACTAAATTTAATTGGTAAAATAAAAGATAAAATAATTAAACTATTGAATTTTAAAAATATATATGATAAACTTTATATAACTTAAAATGTAAAGGGGAAAATATTATGAAAAAAGAATTATTTAAAAGAGGTATATCGTTAATTGTATTAGTAATAACTATAATTGTAATTATAATTTTAGCAGGAGCGGTTATACTCAGTTTATCTCAAAATAATCCAATTACAAGCTCAACTGAGGCAACATTTAAATCAAATATAGATACATATAACTCAGAACTTACTATGAGTATATCAAGAAAATATGTTGATGATTTCAGTTTTAGTCCTACTACATTAAATGCTACTGTATGGGACGGTTCTGCTACTACTACAGGAACAGTTAAAGAGTTTATTACTAGTATAACTGCTGTAGATGGAGCTAAATACGCAATAAGCGGTGGAAAATTAATTTATTGTGGAGCAATTGCTAATGAAAATCAATGGGCTCAAAATATCGGTATACCTACAGGTGTAATTGATTTTGACTATACTGGATCAGTACAAACATTTATAGCACCGATTACAGGTAATTATAAACTAGAAGCTTGGGGTGGTCAAGGTGGAGGTAACGATTCTTTATCTATATTATTAGGCTCTCGAGCTGGTCAAGGAGGTTATACATCAGGTGATGTTAACTTAGCAAAAGGACAAATCATATATGTGTATGTTGGTGGTCAAGGAGAACTTGCATCAGGTAGAACAGCTTTAGGTGGATATAATGGCGGTGGATCTGCTATATATTCTGGAAATCCACTTGGAGGCGGAGGCGGATCTTCAGACTTTAGATTACAAAATGGAACATGGAATGATATAGAAAGTCTTAAAAGACGTATATTAGTAGCTGGAGGCGGAGGCGGATCAGATGATATAGGTACTGCTTCTGGAACATTCAATGGACCAAACGATGAATGTGGTGGCAATGGAGGGGGTCTTATTGCACAAGCTCCACTGACTATGGGTGTTAGAGCTACATATGGTTTTGGAACACAAGTTTTAGGTGGAGTTGCTACTCCAAACGGTATTAACGGTGGATTTGGATTTGGTGGTGCCTACATTGGTGCTGCAGGTTCTGCTGATTACGGAGGCGGAGGCGGAGGCTACTATGGTGGAGCTTCTGGTGGAGGACTTTTCCAAGGAGGTGGCGGAGGTTCATCTTTCGTAACTGGATATACTGGTGCTGACACTACTTATAGAAGTTTACATAACGGTTTAGCTTTCACTAATGTTTCTATTCAACAAGGTGGTAGAGTTGGTAATGGATTTGCTAAAATAACTTTATTATAAATATATATTCTATTTTGTAAAATGGTAATATATATGAAAATATGTATTTAATTGGAAGTTTAACTTAAAAGATTAACATAATATAATTAAATTTCGCATAATTTATTGCATATGTAGTTATATGGGTGTATAATTATTATGGATGATAAAATAAATAAAAGGGGAGATAATTATATGAATTATAAAGTTATAACCTTTAATATGTGCCATGGTGACAATAACAATGGCATAATAGATGTAATTAATCAATCAAATATTTTGAATGAATATAATTCTGATTTAATATTACTTCAAGAAGTTGATATATGCACATCACGTAGTGATTACAAAAACCAACTATATGAATTCAAAAAAAATATCGGTTTTGAATATAGCTGTTTTGGTTCAAATATACCTTATAGAGAAGGATGGTATGGTAATGCCATATTATCAAAATATCCAATTCTTTCATCGGAAAACTATTTAAGCAGTTCAACTGAATATTCTAAAGAAACTAAAGGAATGCTGCATGCTGAAATAAATG
>Ga0123336_10002947_pt1 | contig 14530 bp, 13 predicted proteins | sample SSSSmetaG_FD_96466 | JGI IMG/M metagenome (GOLD analysis project Ga0123336, IMG submission 96466) | Glacier valley bacterial and archeal communities from Borup Fiord, Nunavut, Canada, to study Microbial Dark Matter (Phase II) - ​SSSS metaG | ecosystem: Environmental > Aquatic > Freshwater > Ice... | reverse complement strand
TGCTTCTTTTTTACGCCGATGCGACGCCCTCCAGTTTCAACACCTCGCCCGCCAGATACAGGCTGCCGCAAATCAGCACGCGACCGGGCGGGCGGCACGCGACCTGCCCAAGCGCGCCGGCGATGTCCGGGCCGGGCAATGCTCGGCCCTCACTCGCCTCGATGATGGCCTCCACGGGGAGCGCCAGATGCTGATGTGGCTCCTGCACAGCCCAAACCGTGGTCGCCAATGGCAGCAGCGGTGCCAGGAAGCCGGCCGCGTCCTTGCTCTGTTTCATGCCGACGATCAGATGCAGCGGCCGATCCGACCAGGCGCGCAGCTGGTCCGCCAATGCCACCCCTGCCCCGGCATTATGCCCGCCATCCAGGAACAGCGCGAAACCTGGTGGCAGCATGGCGGCGAGGGGGCCGTGCAATTCTTGCAGTCTGGCCGGCCAGACGGCACAAGCGATGCCGGCATAGGCGTGGCGGGCGACAGTCAGCCCCGAAGCGCGCAAAGCGGCGATGGCAATGCCGGCGTTGTCCAGCTGGTGTATGCCGGCCAAAGCGGGGCGGGGCATGTCCAGACTGCCAGCCGCATCGGTGAAACACACGCCCTCCGGCGTTGGGGCGATATCCCAGTCACGGCCGCGCTCCAGAAGTTGCGCGCCAGTCTCGGCGGCGCAATCACGCAGGACCTGCCGCACGGTTTCGCTCTGTTGGCCTGTCGCCACCGGGCGGCCGGGCTTCATGATGCCGGCTTTCTCCCAGGCGATACGCGCGATGTCGCTGCCCAGGAAATCCTGGTGGTCGAGCGAAATGGAGGTGATGGCGCAGGCGGCGGGGGCCGCGACCACGTTCGTCGCGTCGTAGCGGCCGCCAAGACCCACCTCGACGACGCAGAATTCGGCCGGCTGGCGCGCGAATAGCAGCATGCCGGCCGCGACCAACGCCTCGAAGACCGTGATGGGGGCGCCATCGTTGATTTGTTCGATTTCGGCGAGCGTTGCGGCCAGCACGTCGTCATCCACCAGGCGGCCCGCGACACGGAACCGCTCGCGCAGCTCGATCAGATGAGGCGAGATGGTGACGTGAACCCGCCATCCGGCCGCCTCCCCAATGGCACGCAGGAAGGCGCAGGTGCTGCCTTTGCCGTTGGTGCCGGCCACATGGATCACGGGGGGCAGGTGGTGCTGCGGATCACCAAGCTGGTGGAGCAGGCGCACCACACGATCAAGGCTGAGATCGATCAGCTTGGGATATAGGCTGTGGAGACGCGCGATGATGGCGTCTGTGCGGCCATCCGGTGCTGGCCGAGGATTTACCATGGTGTCACATCAGTTTTTCGCATTGCCGCGCAATGCGGGCTATGACTCCGTGGTTTCCAGGGCGGGCACGGCCGACCCGGGGTGCAGCAGCCCAAGGACGCGGGCAAGAGTTTCCCGCATCTCCGTCCGGCGGACCACCATGTCCACAATCCCATGCTCGTGCAGATATTCGGCGCGCTGGAAGCCTTCGGGCAGGGTTTCGCGCACGGTCTGCTCTATTACCCGGGCGCCGGCGAAGCCGATGAGCGCGCCAGGTTCGGCGATCTGGATGTCGCCCAGCATGGCGAAGCTTGCGGTGACGCCGCCGGTGGTGGGGTCGGTCAGCACCACGATGAAGGGTAGCTTGGCGTCCTTCACCATCATGGTGGCGATCGTGGTGCGCGGCATCTGCATCAGGCTGACGGCACCCTCTTGCATGCGCGCGCCGCCGGACGCAGTGAAGACGATCAGCGGCGACTGCTGCAGCACGGCCAGGCGGGCGGCGGCGACGATGCCTTCGCCCACGGCAGCACCCATGCTGCCACCCATGAAATTGAATTCCATGATGGCGGCGACTGCGCGCGCGCCGCCGATAGTGCCGTGGGCGACCACCAGCGCGTCATCCAGGCCGGTCTTCGCGCGCGCTTCGCGCAGCCGTTCAGAATACCGCTTCTGATCCCGAAAAACCAGCGGATCGGCCGGCGCCTTCGGCAATTCTATGCGCGTGTAGCTGCCTTCATCGAAAGTCCAGTCTAGCCGTTCCAGCGCCGTGCCGCGCATGTGGTGGCCGCAATGCGGGCACACGCGCAGGTTCTTTTCCAGCTCTTTGGTGAAAATCATCTGCTGGCAACTGGGACATTGCGACCAGAGGTTTTCCGGCACCTCGGTCCGCTGGCCGAGCACGGCGCGTATTTTCGGGCGGACATATTCGGTGAGCCAGCTCATGCAGACACTCCCGCTTCGTGCCTTTGCCTGACAGCCGCGGCCAAGTCGCGCACCTGGTCCAGGACGCGCCGCACCGTGTCTGGACTCGCGCGGCCAGCCGAATCCAGCGACGCCGCCAGCGTGTCGATCAGCGCGGACGCCACTACCGCCGCATCGGCCGCCTGCACCGCGGTTTTCGCCTGTGCCGGCGTGCGCACGCCGAAACCCACGGCGATCGGCAGGTTGGTCACCGCGCGGATTTTCGGGATGGCCGCCTCCAGCTCCGCCAGCGAGGCAGTGCGCGTGCCTGTCACACCCGTGATGCTGACGTAATAGATGAAGCCGGAGCAGCCCAGCAGCACCTGTGGCAGACGTGCGGCATCGGTGGTGGGCGCCACCAGCCGGATGATGTCCAGGCCATGCTCCGCCGCATGGCCCGCCAGCAGCGCCGCCTCCTCCGTCGGCAGATCCACCACGATCAGCCCGTCCACGCCGGAGGACGCGGCATCGAGGCAGAAGCGCCGCGGGTCATAGGCCAGGATGGGATTGAGGTAGCCCATCAGCACGATGGGTGTGGTGTCGTCCTCGGCGCGGAATTCGCGAACCATGGCCAGGGTGTTGGCGACACTGGCGCCGGCCAGCAAGGCGCGGCGGCCGGCGGCCTGGATGGTGGGACCATCGGCCATCGGGTCGGTAAACGGCATCCCGATCTCGATCAGATCCGCGCCGGCGCCGGGCATGCCTTGCAGGATGGCCATGCTGGTCGTGGGGTCCGGGTCGTAGGCTTCCAGAAAGGGGATCAGCGCGCCGCGGCCTTCGCGTTTGAGCGCGGCGAATTTCGCTTCGATGCGGCTCATAGAGAGATGTCCAGGAAGCGCATCAACCACGAAGAACACGAAGGACACGAAGAAGGAAGAACAAACGCTCTCTTCTTCGTGTTCTTCGTGGTTGAAGTGCCTTGCTTTCTAAATAGCCTCACAGTTTTGCCCCGAGATGCTCGGCCACCGTAAAGATGTCCTTGTCGCCGCGGCCGGACAGATTCATCAGGATGATCTGGTCCTTTTCCATTTCCGGCGCGATCTTTTCGATATGCGCGAGTGCGTGCGCGCATTCCAGGGCGGGGATGATCCCCTCCGTACGTGAGCAGAGCTGGAAGGATGCCAACGCTTCGTCGTCGGTGATGCCGACGTATTCGGCGCGGCCGATATCGTGCAGCCAGGCGTGTTCCGGTCCGATACCGGGATAATCAAGGCCGGCGCTGATGCTGTGGGCTTCGGTGATCTGGCCATCGTCGTTCTGCAGCAGATAGGTGCGGTTGCCGTGCAGCACGCCGGGGCGGCCGCGTTCGATGCTGGCGGCCTGCTCGCCGCTGTCCAGGCCGCGGCCAGCGGCTTCCACGCCGATCAGGCGCACGCTGGGCTCGTCCAGGAAGGGGTGGAAGATGCCCATGGCGTTGCTGCCGCCGCCCACGGACGCGATCACAACATCCGGCAGGCGGCCTTCGGCCTCCAACATCTGCGCGCGCGCCTCGGTGCCGATCACGCTCTGGAAGTCGCGCACCATCGCGGGATACGGATGCGGGCCGGCCACGGTGCCGATCAGGAAATAGGTGTCCGTGACGTTGGCGACCCAGTCGCGCATCGCCTCGTTCATCGCGTCCTTCAAGGTGCCGGCGCCGGTGGTGACCGGCACCACCTCGGCCCCCAGCAGCTTCATCCGAAACACGTTGGGTTTCTGACGCTCCACATCGACCGCGCCCATGTAGATGACGCAGGGCATGCCCATCAGCGCGCAGACGGTGGCGGTGGCCACGCCATGCTGGCCGGCGCCGGTTTCTGCAATGATGCGCGTCTTGCCCATGCGGCGGGCCAGCAGGATCTGGCCCATGCAGGAATTCACCTTGTTGGCGCCGGTGTGGTTCAGCTCCTCACGCTTGAAATAGATCTTGGCGCCGCCCAGCGCGCGGGTCAGGCGCTCGGCGAACCAGAGGGGGCTGGGGCGGCCGACATAATCCTTGAGGTAGTAGTCCAGCTCCTTCTGGAAACTGGGGTCGGCCTTGGTGGCCTCGTAGGCGGCGTCGAGTTCCAGCACCAGCGGCATCAAGGTTTCGGCCACGTAGCGGCCGCCATAGTCGCCGAAACGGCCCTGCCCGTCCGGCCCCGAGCGCAACGTGTTCGGGCGAAGCGGGGTGGGAGTGGTGTGATTCAAGATACTCTCCGGGTGCGGGCAAACTGCTTAGCCCAGATGGTGCGTGATGTCAGTGGCGGAAGAACGCCACGGCCGCTCAGACTGGCTGAAGCGCCCGCGCCGCCGCGACGAAGCGCATGATGAGGGCTGGGTCCTTGACCCCGCGCTGCGCCTCGACGCCGGAGGAGACATCCACCGCTTCCGCGCCGCTTTCCGCGATGGCGTGGCTGACGTTGTCCGGCGTGAGACCACCGGCCAGCAGCCAGGGCACGCCGGGATCCCATCCTGCGAGCTCCCGCCAGTCCAGCTGCAGGCCATTGCCGCCGGGGTTCGCAGCGCCATCGGGCGCGCGCGCTTCCACCACCAGCGCCGAGGCGATGCCGGCCGCTTCCGGCAGGTCGCCCGCACCAGAGACGCCAATGCCGCGCCACACGGGGATATCGTATTTCGCCCGGATCACGTTGAGCCGCTGCGGCGGGGCGTAGAGCTGCAGGATGTGCAGCTTCACCACATCCAGCACGCGGGCCAGGTCGTCATCTGCCGGGTCCACGAACAAGCCGACACGCACGGGGCCGCCGGGCAGCCGGCGCGACAGGCCGGCGGCCTCGGTCGGGCTGACATATCGTGGGGAGTTCGGCGCGAAGACGAAGCCGATCCAATCGGCGGCCGCTTCGGCCGCAGCGTCGAACGCGGCGGCACTGTTCACGCCGCAAATCTTCACCCGGATCATGGAGCCTACTTGGGTGCGGCGAGCACCGCCACGGACCGTCCCCCGGCCTGGCGCGTGGTTGATGTCCGGGCAGAGATCGGGGGCGGCGCGGTGTGGGCGCGGAGCGCGGCCTCCAGGCCCGCGGCGCGCTTTTCGGCCCGCCGGTGGCGCGTGCGCGCGGCCACGCTGCCGAACCAGACGAACAGCGCGCCCAGGAAGAAGAACACGCCGGACGCCGTGAGGATGGCGATCGAGACCGGCACTTCCAGCGAATAATCCGTGGGCCAAAGGCCCAGCGGCACCGGCTGCGGGTTCGACAAAGCGAACACAACCAGCAGTACCAGGAACGGCAGGAGCAGCAGAACCCTGAGCATGGAAATACCTAACCGAAACGCAGCCTGACGCAAAGCCGCGGCGGGCGGCTGAACGGCTGCCTCGGCGCGAAAGTTTTCCGGCGGCATGTCGCAATTCGGAATTTCGTCAGGACTTTCCCACCGCTCGGGGACCATTCATCCGGTGTTCTATCGATCAAGGGAGCCGGCTCCATGCGTCTTACACATCTTGCCACTGCTGGGGGCCTGGCCGCATCCCTGTTGCCGGCGGCCGCCCTCGCCCAGCCGCCCAGCTTCAGCGTGCTCTACTCGTTCTCCGGTGGCGCTGAGGGCGCCTATCCGTTCGCCTGCCCCTCGTTGGACAGCGCGGGCAATCTTTACGGCAGCACCCAGGCGGGCGGTAATGCTGCCGGGCTGAATGGCGCCGGCACCATCTACAAGCTGACGGGCAGCGGGATTTCCGTCCTGCACAGCTTTGCCGGCGGCACGGATGGCGGCATCGCCATCGGCGGCGTCACGTTGGACAAGGCGGGCGACGTCTTCGGGACGACTGAAGCCAATGCGGCGCCGAACGGCGGCGGCCAGGCTTCAGGCACCGTGTTCAAGATCGCGCCGGACCTGACCGAGACGGTGCTGCACTATTTCGATCCCACGAAGAAGAACGGCGCCATCGGTCCGGACGACCGGCTAACCGCCCATGGCGGCGCCTATTACAGCACCACGTTCGTCGGCGGCGGCGCATTGGGGACGATCTTCAAGATCACCCAAGCCGGCACGCTGAAGCTGCTGTATCACTTCACCGGCGGCGCCGATGGCGGCGTGCCCTATGCCACCGTGGTGTTCGACAGCGCCGGCAATCTCTACGGCACCACCAGCCGCGGCGGCGCCGGCTTCGGCGTGGTTTACAAGCTGACCCCGCCCGGCGTGTTCAGCGTTCTGCACAGCTTCCAGGGTGGCGCCGATGGTGCGGCCCCGGCCGCCAGGCTGATCATCGATGCGGCAGGCACTCTATATGGCACCACCAACGGCGGCGACGTGGCCACCGATTTCGGCACCGTGTTCAAGCTGACGCCCGACGGCACCGAAACCGTGCTCTACAGCTTCAAGGGCGGCGCAGACGGCCAGGGCTCGATCGGGCCGCTGCTGGCAAAAGGCAGCGCTTTCTATGGCACCACCAGTGGTGGCGGCGCCGCAAGCGCAGGCACCGTCTACAAGCTGAGTGCGGCCGGAGTGGAGACCATCCTGCACAGTTTTACGGTCGCAACCGATGGCGGATCGCCCTTCGATGGCGTGGTCATGGACAAGGCGGGCGCGCTGTATGGAACGGCGGAGACCGGTGGGACCGGCGGTTACGGGACGGTTTTCCGGATCGTGCCGTAAGGAAGGAAGAAGTCCGTTTTTGAAAAAAAGGACCAAAGAACTTTTGTCAGTTTGGCGGCGAAGCCCGGACAAAAGTTTTTTGCTTCTTTTTTTTCAAAAAAGAAGTCTTGCTTACTTATTCACCCGTTCCCGCAATTCCTTCCCCGCCTTGAAGAACGGCACCGCCTTCTCATCCACCGGCACCGCCTCTCCCGTCCGCGGATTGCGCCCCGTCCGCGCATCGCGCCGCTTCACAGTGAACGCCCCAAACCCCCGTAACTCCACGCGCTCGCCCCGGGTCAGCGCGCCGGAAATCTCGTCGAAAACCGTGCCCACGATCAGTTCGATGTCTTGCGCGCGCAGATGGGGGTTTGCGGCGGCGAGTTCGGCTATCAGCTCCGACCTGGTCATCGGCACATGCCGGCATACGCCCGCAAGCGCATAACCGCTCCCTAATTCCGCATCATGGAAGGCTGCCAGAGAGCATACACGCCGTCAACGTGAACCACCTGCCCCAAACTGGAACCAACCTCTCCCAGGATCAGGTCGGCCAGGCTGCTGCGCGCGAATTTGGCATACCAATTATCTTCTTTCTTCACTTCAACCACCGGCAGGCCGGAGGTCAGACCCTTCTTCTTCTGCATCCAGGCAAGGGCTTCGGTCTCGCCCCCGATTTCGTCGACCAGGCCCAGCCCAAGCGCCTGCCGGCCAGTGTAGGCGCGACCATCGGCCAGCTGCTTGACCCGCGTTTTGTCCATGTGGCGACCGGCCACCACAATATCGACGAACTGGTCATACAAATCCGCCACCAGCCCCTGCAGATAGGCGCGCTGCGGCTCCGTCAGCGGCTTGGTGGCGTCGCCGGCGCCCTTCAGAGGGCCGGAGACCAGCGGATCGGATTTCACGCCCAGCTTATCCAGCAAGCCGGATACGTCTGCCAGCTCCAGGATCACGCCGATCGATCCCGTCAATGTGCTGTCGCGCGCCACAATGTGGGGCGCACCTACCGCGATCATGTAGCCGGCAGACGCGGCCGTCCCGTCCATCACGGCCACCACGGGCTTGGCGGCCGCCAGTTGCTGGACCGCTGCGTGGATGCCCTCCCCGCCGCCGACCGCGCCGCCCGGCGTATCCAGATGCAGCAGCACGCCGCGCACCCCGGAATCCATCCGCAACTGGTCCAAGATCTCGATCTGGTCGCGGCCGTCGCCAATCACGCCGCTGATCGCATAACGCGCCACATGCGCGCCGCCGATCCTGGCTTTCTTCGGCAGCGCGACCAGCGCCACGAGAACCAAGGCAACAACGGCGAGGACGCGCCAGAAGGTGAGCCGGCGCTTGAGGCGCTGACGGTCGATGAGGGCGTCGGATTGTAGGGTCATGGGCATGGGTTGTAGCAGGCAACAGGGAGCAAGAAAGCAGTCCTTTTTTGGAAAAAAGGACCAAAAAACTTTTGCTCATGGGCTGGGGGAGAGGGAGAACTGGCACGACAAGCCGCCGTTTTGCCACACCGGCACACAGGCGACGTGGGTCCGCACCGGCGTGTCGCCGACGCGGGTGGGGCGATCCGTCAGCGCCTCGGGGTTCGCAAAACACTCCGCCACACCCAGCGTCCGCGTGCAAAACGGCTGCGGCGCCATTTCACTGGCCACCACCCGCCCCCCAGGCGAACACCCAGCCAGCCCCAACACACACGCCAAAACCCATCGCATACACTACGCTATCCCCCCTAACCTTACTTTCTGATGACTGGCGACCGACGACTGACGACTGCCCAGGGGTTTCGCCCACACATCGCCGCCGCTATGGTCCAGCCGGCCAGAGCCATTGTTCCAAGGACCGTCCCGCGTTGCCCGATATCTTCGACGAAGTGGAGGAAGACCTCCGCGCCGAACGTGCCCGCGCCCTTGGGCGGCGCTATGCCGGACTTGGCATTGCACTCGCCGTCCTGATCCTGGCGGGCACAGGCGGTTACGTTGCGTGGCAGCAGAATCACACCGCCAGCGTTAACGCTCTGGCGGATCGCTTCATCACCGCCCAAAAACAGGCCGACCGCGCAGCGAGCTCGCTTGGCAAGGTGGACATGGAAGCTGCCGCGCCGCCGCAAGCCGCCTTTGCCGATATCGCCGCAACCGGGCCAGCCGGCTATCGCGTGCTCGCCAGGCTTCGCCTGGCCGCGCTGCAGTGGCAGACCGGGCAGCATGAGAAGGCGATCGCCACCTGGCAAGCGATCAGCGACGACGCCGGCGCGCCCACTTTGCTGCGCGACCTCGCCACCGTGACCAGCGCCCAACACCAGGTGGATGGCGGCGAACCCGTGCTGCTGCGCCAGCGGCTGGAAGCCCTGTCCGGCGACGAAAACCCTTGGGCGCCGCTTGCCAACGAGACGTTGGCGCTGCTGGACATCCGCACCGGCCGCGTGCGCGAGGCGGCCGCCATCCTGCAGCGCCTGGCCAAGTCCCCGAAAGCGCCCCAGGACATGCGGGAGATGGCCGGCGATGTGCTGACCACCCTGCCCGCCGACGCGCTGGCCCCCAACGCGCTGGCGCCGCCCGCCTCCTCGAAAACGCCTCCTCCCGCCGCGCCGGCGCCCGCAGCACATGGATAGAACAAGCGTGAACCTGCTCACCACCCGCCGAAATGCCATCCTCCTGCCGCTGCTTTTGCCCGCGCTGTCCGCCTGCAGCTGGTTCGACTGGCTGACCGACGAAGCCAAGAAACCCACCGCCGGCGATCGTGAGCCGGTGCTGGCCGCAACACGGGGCCTGGCCATAGATTCCGTGGAGCCGGTGACCCTGCCGCCCGTCGAACAAAACGCGGAGTGGCTGCAATATGGCCGCACCACGGACCATGTGGGCGGCAATCTGGCCGGCGGGCTGACCAAGGCATGGGCCACAAAAATCGGCGCCGGCGGCAATTACCGCGCCCGCATCACTGCGGAGCCGGTCGTGTCTGGCAGCCAGATCTTTACCATGGACACGGACGGCGCCGTGGCGGCCATGGATATCGCGAGCGGCCACCAGAACTGGCGTGTGGTGACCAAGCTTAAGAAACGCCGCAACAACAGTCTGGGCGGTGGCATCGCCATCGCCGGCGACCGCCTGTTCGTGGTGACCGGCCGCGCGCAGATCATGGCGCTGTCATTGGCGGACGGCCACACGATCTGGAGCGCGGACCTCACCTCGCCCGCCCGCAGCGCGCCGCTGATCGCGAACAATGCGCTGCACGTGATCACCATCGACCAGCAATTGCAGGCCTTTTCGCTGAGCGACGGCAAGTATTTGTGGTCCTATGCCGGCAACCCCAGCAACACCGGCACCATCGGCCAGGCTGGCCCGGCGGCGGCGGAAGGTCTGCTGGTGGCCGGCTTCGAATCCGGCGACCTGGCAGCACTTCGGCTGGATAGCGGCACGCTGGTCTGGACGGACAACATGGGCGGCATCAAGGGCCAGTCCACGCTGTCGGATTTCGGCTCCGTCCGCGGGGCGCCGGTGATCGCCAACGGCCTGGTTTATGCGATCGGGCTGGGCGGGTTGATGGCGGCGTTGGATCTGCGCTCCGGCCGAAGGGTGTGGCAGCGCGATGTGGCAGGTGCGAACACGCCGTGGCTGGCGGGCGACTTCCTGTATGTGGTCAGCACGGAACAGAAGCTGGCGGCCATCAACAAGGATGATGGGTCTGTCCATTGGGTGACCGACCTGCCCCGTTTTCAGAAGCCGAAGAAGGAGAAGGGGCTGATCACCTGGTTCGGCCCGACGCTGGTGGGCGGCAAGCTGATTTTGGTCAGCGACCATGGGAAGATGGCGGTGCTGGATGCGGTGACGGGAGCGCTGGTGACGAGCAGCGAGCTGCCGGATACGGCGTCCACCCCGGCCTGCGTTGCGGGCGGGACGGTGTTCATCCTGACGGACGATGCGACGCTGACGGCGTTCAAGTAAGCAAGAAATTCAACCACGAAGGCACGAAGAACACGAAGCAGTCACGAAGAAGTAGATCCTCTGATTGTCCCGCCTACCGAAACGCTGTCCTTCTTCGTGAAACCCTTCGTGTTCTTCGTGCCTTCGTGGTTGATTCTCCTTCCTTTTGCGCAACAAAGCGGATGACGTGGGCAGTGACAAAAAAGACGTAAAAAACTTTTGTCTCTTTGGCGAAATCTTCGGTCAGCATCCGCTTAATTGATAAAAGTTTTTTGCTTCTTTTTTTCAAAAAAGAAGTGCTTGCCTTGCTTTTTCACTATTCGGAAACCTTAGATTGCTCCTGAACACGCCCCTAGACCTCCCCTGCGGAGTCGTCTTGCCAAACCGCCTGGCAAAAGCGGCGATGACCGAGGGACTGGCGGATTCGTATAACCAGGCCACGGCGCGCCATGAGCGGCTCTACCGGTTGTGGAGCGAGGGTGGGGCGGGTCTGCTTCTGACGGGCAATGTGCAGATCGACCGGCTGCATCTGGAGGCGGCCGGCAATGTGGCCATCGACGGGCCGCAGGACGCGGAGGCCCGGGCGGCGCTGACGCGATGGGCCAAGGCAGCGACGGTGGCCGGCAATCAGTGCTGGGTGCAGCTGTCGCATGCCGGGCGGCAGACGCAGAAGGCTATGAATGCGACGCCGAAAGCGCCTTCTGCTGTGGCGGTGGCTTTGCCGGGCGGGCGGTTCGGGGTGCCGGTGCCGCTGACGGGCGGGGAGATCGAGGGGCTGATCGGGCGGTTTGCGGAGGCGGCGGCGGTTTGCCAGGAGGTTGGGTTCACCGGCGTGCAACTGCATGCGGCGCATGGTTATTTGCTGTCCAGCTTCCTTTCGCCGCGGGCGAATACGCGCACGGATGAGTGGGGCGGCAGCCTGGAGAATAGGGCGCGGTTTTTGCGCGAGGCGTATCGGGCGACGCGGGCACGGGTGGGGGCTGGGTTTCCGATTTCCGTCAAGCTGAATTCGGCCGATTTCCAGCGTGGGGGTTTTTCCGCCGAGGACAGCCTGGCAGTGGCGCGGTGGTTGGACGAGGACGGGGTCGATCTGATCGAGATTTCCGGCGGCAATTACGAGCAGCCGAGCATGATGCGGCTGGCGGGGCTGGAGCCGGTGCATGATCCGTCGACCGCGGCCGCGAGCACGGTGGCGCGCGAGGCGTATTTTCAGAAATTTGCGCCGGCGATTCGGGCGGAGCTGAAGCGGGCGAAGCTGATGGTGACGGGCGGGTTTCGCACCAGGATGGGGATGGAAGCGGCTGTGGCTTCGGACGGGGTGGATGTGATCGGTCTGGGCCGTCCGCTATGCGTGGTGCCGAATGCGCCGGCTGGCTTGCTGGATGGCACGCGGCCCACGCTGGATGTGTGGGAGGACCGGCTGCGGATGGGGCCGGGTTGGCTTGGGCAGCGCTCCCCCATTGCCATTGTAAAGGTGTTGAACGGCTTTGGCGCGCAGAGCTGGTTCTATGAGCAACTGCACAGCCTGGCCGATCATGGCGTGGCCAAACCCGCGCTGGGCGTTCTTTCGGCGTTCGTTCGCGCCCAGCGCCGGGAAACACAAGCTGCCGCTGCGCTTGTACGCTAACAACAAGGTTTAACCACGAAGGACGCGAAGAACACGAAGAAGAAAGAAAGTGGCGGGAGTGATGGCGTCGACGAACTCGCTGTCTCTGCAACCGGTGCGTGTCGATGATGGATGTCTCGGCGTAGTCCCTTTCTTCTTCGTGTCCTTCGTGTCCTTCGTGTCCTTCGTGTTCTTCGTGGTTAACCTTCTTGCTCGCTCATTCATCTAATTCGAGGATTCCCCTGTGCTCCCCACGGTCGTGATCGCCGGCCGTCCCAATGTCGGCAAGTCCACCCTGTTCAACCGCCTGGCTGGCCGGCGTTCGGCCATCGTGTCCGACACGCCGGGTGTCACGCGCGACCGCAAGGATGCGGAGGCGATGCTGCGGGGCCGGCAGGTGCGGCTGGTGGATACGGCCGGGCTGGAGGAGAGCGATCCGGAGGCGATTTATGGCCGGATGCGCGCCAGCAGCGAGGCGGCGGTTCAGGCGGCGGACCTGATCGTTTTCGTGATCGATGCGCGCGTGGGGATCACGCCGGCGGACGAGCATTTCGCCAATTGGATGCGGCGGCAGAACCGGCCGGTTCTGCTGGTGGCGAACAAGGCGGAGGGGCGTTACGGGATTGCCAACGCGCTGGAGGCGTACAGCCTGGGGCTGGGCGATCCGCTGGCGGTATCGGCCGAGCATAATGAGGGCATTGCCGATCTGATGCGCGAGATTGCCGAGGCGCTGCCGCCGGAACCCGATGAGGGCGAGGCGCCGGAGGGCACGCGGCCGTTGAAATTGGCGATCGTGGGGCGGCCGAACGCCGGAAAATCGACGCTGCTGAACCGGCTAGTGGGTGAGGAGCGGATGATCACCGGGCCGGAGCCGGGGCTGACGCGCGATGCGGTGAGCACGATCCTGCACGACCCGGACGGCGATATCGAGCTGGTGGATACGGCGGGTTTGCGCAAGCGCGCGCGGATCGAGGAGGCATTGGAAAAGATGTCCGTCAGCGCCAGCATCGAGGCGCTGAAGATGGCGGAGATCGTGGCTTTGACGGTGGATGCGTCGCTGGGATTGCACGAACAGGATTTGCAGATCGCACGGCTGGTGGAGCGCGAGGGGCGCGCGTGCATCCTGGTGCTGAACAAATGGGATGCTGTCGAGGACCGCGACAAGACTCGCAAGGCGATCAGCGATCGGCTGGAATTCAGCATGACGCAGATGCGCGGTATTCCGGTGGTGACGTTGTCGGCCGCAACCGGCGCAGGGGTGCAGAAATTCCTTCCCGCCGTGCGCGCGGCGGCCACTATCTGGAACACGCGCATCGCCACCGGCGCGCTGAACCGCTGGTTCGAGACGGCTCTGGAGCGGCATCCGCCGCCGCTGGTGGAGGGGCGCCGGTTGAAGCTGCGCTACATCACGCAGGCGAAGGCGCGTCCGCCGACATTCCTGGTGTTCGGGACCCGGGCGGAGATCATGCCGGAGGATTATCACCGGTATCTGGTGAATAGTTTGCGGGAGACGTTCAAGCTGCCGGGGACGCCGATACGGATACAGGGGCGGGGGACGGTCAATCCTTACGTGGACAAGGAGTAGGGAGGGAAGGAAGGCCTTCTTTTTTGGAAAAAAGAAGCAAAAAACTTTTGTCCGGCTGTCGCGCGCTCTTCTAGCCTAGACCTACCAGGTTCGTGGTCAGTTCCCACAGACGTGCCGCGCGGGCTTCGTTATTCGCCTTGGCGGACAGGCGTTGGGCGAAGGGGGCAGCGCCTTCGCGCTGCCGGTTGCCCCAGCTCCAATGCACCCCCGACTGCGCGAATTCGGGATCGGCCACGACCTGCGCCACACGTTCACCGGCGAGAGGCTGGGACACATAGCCCTTGGTGATGTTCTTCTGGAACCAGGGGAAGATCTGCTGGAACAGTTTCGGCGCGTTGCGGAACAGAGGGGTGTCCGCGACGCAGCCGGGATAGAGCGTGTTGAACACCACGAAGCTGGCCGCGTGGTGACGACGATGGAATTCCCGGCTGATGATCATGTTGCAGAGCTTGCTGTCCTTGTAGGCCTTGCCGGCCTTGAACGGGCCGCCATCGATCATGGCGACAGGGTCCCGGAAGCCCGCCTCCAGCCCGCGCAACTCGCCCAGGTCGGCGGGCGCCGGGATGGGGATTTTGCCGCCGAACTCTTCCGAATTGGCCGTGACCGTGCCCAGCGTGATCAGCCGA
>Ga0123336_10002945_pt1 | contig 14532 bp, 11 predicted proteins | sample SSSSmetaG_FD_96466 | JGI IMG/M metagenome (GOLD analysis project Ga0123336, IMG submission 96466) | Glacier valley bacterial and archeal communities from Borup Fiord, Nunavut, Canada, to study Microbial Dark Matter (Phase II) - ​SSSS metaG | ecosystem: Environmental > Aquatic > Freshwater > Ice... | reverse complement strand
TTGTGCGCTTGCAGAGTGCCTCGAGTGCGCTGAGGATGCCGGTCCGCGTGGCCGCAGAGTCCAAGAGCGGTGGTATCTGATCCGCAGAAAACCCACCCATATGCGGATCAGTGAATACCGCATGAATATCTTCGGCATCGTGCACCTCCGGCAATGGCAGGCTGGGATAAGCCGAAATCCCAATCGACAGAATATGCCCGTCGATCACAGAGGTAACTCGGCCTCGTAGACCTTTTCGCCATCTGGTCGACGGTAAGACTCGATGCAACGTGGACCATCCAGCTCGAGCACGACGAAGCCGTGGGCGCCGTATTTGATCTTCTTGGGACTCTCCACATAAGGATTGTCGTCGCCAAGAATGCGGCCACCAGGTGCGCCGCGATGCGCGCCGAACTCGTACCAGCGACTGCCGTTCAATCCGGACGTAGTCTTCCACCCCGGATCGGCCGTGACCTGAAAGTACGGATAGCCGCCATGGCCGACGCAGCGACCCATGAGCCCCCATGCCGGATGGCGATCGTACAATACACAGCGATGCTCGTGTCCCCAGTACCAGGCATGAATCTGCTTGGCCTCGAGAATCGGCCGCAACAGCTCGACCATCCCGCCGCCGTCGCCTTCGAACGCCGAATAAGGCTGGTGATGGGTCATCAGGATGATTTTCTTGCCGGCCGAATGTGCGATGATCTTGTGCAGCCAATCGACTTGCAGCCCAGCCAGCGAGCAATCGTCGTAGGCGCTATCGAGGCACACGATGGTGAAATGCTCGTTGCCTTGCGCAAAATAACTGAATGGCTGATTCAATTGTTCGAGCGCGGCGAAATAACCAATATCACCGCCATATCGCTCATGATTGCCATTGAGCAGATAACTGCGCGCGTCTTTTCGCGTGGGCCAGACCTTGAGGACGTTGGCCTCCAGCTCCTCGGGCGTGCCAGCATAGTAGGTATCGCCGAGATGGATGATGCTGCCGAGCGGCGCCGCCATCTTCTCGATGGTGCGCGCAATGACCGGAGCCCCATAGCGGCCACTTCCCCAATCGCCAAAAAACGCCACCTGCGTCGTCGACGGGAGCGGTTCCACCGTCAGCGCCAGATGGGTCTTGAACGGCACCGGGCTGAGGCTCCGCCACCAGCCGAAAAAACTGCGCGCCCAACCTGTCCAATCCTTGTCGTCGAACATGACGTCGCGGGAATCCAGTGCTCGACCGTCGGCAGTGCCCTTTTCTTTCGCCGTCTGCGCCAGATACGCCTGGAGTTGACCGGTGAACGCATCTTCGGGCGTCCACAGCACGTTGTCTTCATTGTCGGTCTGCAGGCGCACCTGGCGTAGATGACCGAGAAAGGCCTGCCATTGTGGATCGGGGTCGTCGATCGCCAGCCGATCGAGCGCTCCACCGGCCAGATCGCGCGTCAGCGACGGAGTGATGAGTGGACTGGACATCGATATTCCTCCCGAGCGATCACGCTCTCAAACCACACGAATGATTTCCACGCCGGCATCGACGCTGGCAGCAAAGCTCAGATGGCCCTGCACGAGCGGCGTCAACACGCTACGTCCCTTTTCGGTCTTACTGACGGTGAGCCCGAGTGTCTCCACCAACGAGTGGCTTTGGTAGCGGTGAATCACGACCTGGGCTGACCCACGCAACGGCGAAAGCGCGAACGGACCCGGCACCACCGAAATCGGCGCCTCGATCACCGCCTGATAGACAGCCGCCCGATCTTGACCCACGCCTGGAAGCTGCTTCAAGAACAGCATCGGCATGCCCGGCGATTTCAAGGTCTGCATGATGAGGCTGCAGATCGCTGGCGCGCGCCCAGCGTCGAGAAGCTTCGTTGCCACCGAGATCCCGGCTTCCAGAAACGCTGCCCAGTCACCAAGCACGCTGCCCGGCGTGCACTTGTCACTCGACACTTCGACGAGCGGCAACACCTCCGCCGACGAGCCCACTTTCTCCAAGGCCAGCGTCGATAGCGAAAACCGGCCACTCTCTGGCGCAAAGCGCAGATCGGCCATGTGCTTGGGATATCCGAACAGCGAGCGGCCGCTCACCAACGCCCAGCTACTGTCGACCCAGGCATACGGCGTATAGGTCACGATGCGCTGGTTGCCGTCGGGGCTGGTCGCAATGAGCGGCACCCAGAAGCCAAAATCGAGCTCGTCTGCGCTGCCAAACGGCTCCACCAAATTGACCATCGAAGAGGCGTAAAAGGCCACGAAGGGGCCGAGCGGCCGATAGAGCATCTCCGGACCCAGATTGAGCTGCGCGTCGCAGAGACGCTGCAGATCGACCTCGTTGGCCGCCAGCAAGAAGGTGTAGACGTCGAGCTTGGGCACCTTGATGGGAGGCTGGGGCAACAGCTCGCCGTCGCGATAGATCATCTGGCCGCGCTGGTGCACTGGCGTCGAGGTGGCGACGCGCGACGAAGGCAACATCGGTCCATCCGGCATCCAATCTCCCGCGGCCTTGGCCACCTCACTGTCGATGGCCCGTGCCGCGTCGATTCCACCGACGGTGGCACCCTCCAGACAGCCCACGCTGATCGCGGTCAAGGTCCAGTCGCCCGCTAGCGCCAGGTTGGCATAGCCGGAATCGCCGGCCCGCAGCCGATAGCGCGAGCTGCCTGGTCGCACCAGCACATAGCGATCGGACGGATTCACCGGTGCGTTGAAGTATTGATTCTGAAACCACTCTTCTTCGTGCGGATCGCGGAGCTGCACCAGCGGCCCAGCTTGATCCCACAATGCACCACCGAGCGTGCTCAGCCAGCTGGCTCCGTTTTGCCTGACGCGCATCAACTGACGAGCCGGATATTCGACATCACCGCGCGGCGGCATCGGTTCGTCGTCGTCGAGACCGCCGCACAAATAGTACAAGCTCGACACCGGGACACGCGGATTCTCGTGGTCCAGAATGTGGCGCATGTCGGCGATGGTGTCGAACGGCATCTGGTAAGGCACGGCGATGGTGGCGCGATCGGGAAGGGTGCCCGGCCAGGTCGGTTGGTCCAGGCGCGGCTTGAACCACATTTGCATCGCCTGGGTCTGGGTCGTCGCCAGCCCGCGCACCATCCAGCCGAAACGGTCGTTCTGCGAATCGTTCATGGCATCGGGAAACACCTCGGCGATGGCCGCGACCGACATTGCCAGCACGGTCACGTCGAAATCGCGGCCGACGTCGAGCCGCACTTGCTCGACCGCCATCGGATCCCACCAGTTCTCCAGATCGTGACCAAGCACCGCATCGGGATCGGCAAGAAGCTCCAGCTTGGGCGCATTGGGCCACGCGTCGGCGCCCGAGACCTGCACCAGCGGATCGTACTCGCCAACACCTTCGGCCAGCACCGCCTGACGTGCAAGTCGAACGTGCTCTACCCGCGTTTTGTCAGTCGAAAGCATCAGCTCCTCGACGCGGTGAAAGAATTCGAAGCGCACCTTGCGAGCCTTGAGCGCGCGATAAAGTGGCGCGAACAGCACGTCGGCGAGCGCGCCGTTGGGATGATAGAGCGCCGCGCCTTTGAAGAAAAATGCCGCCCGCAACGCGCCTTGCAGCATGGTGCCGGCGGCGATGGGATGGCCTGGAGTGCCGGTACTGAACACCGAGCTGTAGACCGCCTCGACGATAGAAGAGGCCACCGTTTCTTTACGGGCGTGGTGGTATGTCAACCACTCGCGCAGATCGCGATCGTCGAGATCGAACCAGGTGCCGTTGGGCGTGACCAGGTCGACCAAGATGCCTTTGGCCGAGGTGTAGCCGAAGTCGACGAAGATGCGCAGGCGCCGCAGCATGGTGCGAATGTCGTCGACGATGCCCCTTGCGCCGTCGTTCGGCTCGAGGCTGTACCAGAAGTCGTCGTTGCTGATCTGCTTGCGAAAATCGTCGCTGAGAAACGCGAGACTTTGCTGATCGCGGCTGTCAGGAGTCTCCCATTCGGAGGAGAGCTCGACGAGCATATGGGCCAGCTCGGGGTATTCGAGGACGTGGGTTGCGACTTCGGCGTCGCCGCGGGGCTGCAATTGCAACTCGAGGATCCGGCCGCGAACATAGTCGAGATCCGGCGGAACGGCAGCGCGCCCACCACTCGGCGCGTCCCATTGGTTCATCTGCGATGCCGCCCAGGCGAGGACGTTCTTGATGGCCTGCGCCGGGCTGGCGAGCAGATCGGTGCCATCGCCGGGCGAGTCCTCGTTGTGCGGAAGTTTGACCTCCCACGGCACGACGACGCCATCGATGAGCTCGGGAGCCACCAGCGTTTCGCCGGGGATCACCGCGTCTTGCCACGCATTGTCGGCGTGGCCCAGCGTCGCATGGCATCCGCGCAGTAGCCGAAACACATTTTCGTACCAGCCAAACAAGACGTGAAGGCCGTGTTCCTCGATGCGGTCACCGACGGCGGCATTGCGGCCCGCCGCACACTTGCCGCCCAGTCTCCAGCCCATCTGATAGACCGTGATGTCGTACCGGTCAGGAAACTGCGACAACTGATAAGCGGTCGAGAGTGCCGCCATTCCCCCACCCAGAATTGCCACCTTGGTCCGCCCCATCATCACCTCCACGAGCGACGCCTACCAACCTCACGTCATGCACAACAAAATCGAAAAAGTATCACACTGTGCGCATGACTCGCCTCGGCCTTCTGGCCGTCTTGTTGTTCGCCAGCGCCGCGTATGGCGAGGAGCTGCATGGGACTTCCGTCGCTGCGGGGCCGGCGCGCGCGTGTTCCGTCGAGGTGGTGAAGAAGGGCCTCGTCTCGCCGCGGTGGATCCTTGCGAACGACGCTGGCGAGGTCTATGTGGTGGACACGTTTCCCAGGATGAAGGGTGAAGTCTGGGAGCACGTCACCACCGTCGATGCGCTGGTGGGTAAGCCGCGGCGTATCACGCTGAGCGGCGAGGTTTTTGACGCAGCGCTTTACGATCACACGTTGGTCGTTGTCGACCATGACGGCGACGGCGAGGTGGCCAAAGTCGACCTACGTACCGGCGTGCGTAAGCGGCTTGGCGGCAAGGCGCAAGGGGTGGTTCGCGTCGACGATCACGTCGTGGCTGCGCGGGTCGGGCCCACCCGCGTCGAGGTGGAGACCGCAGATGGGTCGCCGGTGGCTGGTTTGGATGGCAGTTGGAGCAAAGGGCCCGTCGACATGGCGTATGCGGCGGGACGCTTGTATTTTTATGTGTCCCCAAAGAGGGGGCCGACGGCCGAGACGCTGAAGGCGACGTTGGTCTCGGTCGTCGGTGGCCAGACCAACGTGGTTGGCCAGGTCCACATCGGTACGGCGCTTGCTGCGTCGGCCGGCTATGTCTTCGTGGGCTCACTGACGAAGCTCTTGCGTATCGCCGTTGGTGGCGCCATCGAGAGCGCGCCGTTCGACGGTGCGGAAATGCTGGTCAGCGACGACAAAGCCGCCGCCTACACCAATGCCGAACTCGGCACCATCACCCTTTGGCCGCACGACGGCGCCCCTTACCGGGCCTGCAGCGGGATCGACTCTCCCGTCGGTGTGGCCCTCACACGCAGCCATGTCTACTTCACGGCCTGGGGCAAAGACGGCAAACACGGCTGGGTCGGCCGCTTCAAGCGTTAGCAGACCGCGCCTTCGGGGATGCAGGAGAAGCCCGCCCAGCAGAAGGAGCAGTACGAGCCGGCGTCGCAGCCGCTGGCGCGGCAGTCGCTGGCGACGCAGTTGCAGTCGAACTGGCTCCATTTGTAACCAGCGGCGCACTTGGCGGTTTTGCCGCTGCAGATCGCGGCGCGGCAAACGCCCATGCAGTCAGCGCCGCCGTTGGCCGGATCGCACGCGTCGTTGGGATCGTCGGCGCAGATGTCGGTGCCGTCGCAGCTGAGACCGGCGATCCCGCCGCAGCGCTTGACGCACGAGCCGGGCGCGTCGTAGGCGAGGCCCGGACCTTCACAGACATAGCTCGGCGGGCATTCACGCGGGCTGACCCGGTGGCCACCACAGGCGATGTCCTTGGCAGCGACGGCGACGCACTTGTTGGCCTGGCATTCGGCCATCTGGTCGGCCGGGAAAAACGTGGCGCACTTGAGGCCCGGCGAGCACATGAGGCTGGTGTGGAACGCGTCGGCGAGGTCGGCGCGAACGGCGGTGAAGGCGTTGCCGCAACAGCCGGTGTTGGCGAGGACGCAGTCGCTGTCGACGGCACAGGGCGCGGCGTAGTCGACGGCTTTTTTGCCGTTGAGAGTGACGGTGAACTTCATCGCCTGACGGTAATAGTCACGCACGACGATGTAGTAGGTGGCGTTGGTCGGCAGGGTGGTGTCGATGTGGGAGTTGGTGCCGCCGCTGGAGTCGTCGTTGAAGGCCAAGATCTCCATCGACTTGTCGACGACCCAGGCGACGGTGTCGCCGTTGGACGACTTCACGTCGACGCTGACCTGGTCGCCGGCGCCGCCGACGAACTTCACCGCGCTCCACTTGCCGGCCCGGTGCTGAAAGGGGCCGTGGGTCTCGCCGTAGGCGCTCGAGCCGACCACGGTCATGACGCCCGTGAACTTGTCCGATTTCTCGTCTGCACCAGCGAGGTCAGCGAAGTTATCGTCGACGGGCGCTTTGGCGGCGCCACACGCTACGAGGAAGGCACAACCAACGAACAGGTATTTGGCGCTCACGGCACTCTCCAGTGGGAAGTGCGGACCTATCGCACGATCTGTGCCACGAAGACCCTGGATAGTTTCAGTATGTTACAGGCTCCGAAACAGGCTACGCCGGGAGCCACTGGCGGGTCTGGTTGCCGTCTTGGGGGGTGCCTCAGGTAGGATTGCGCGATGAGCTTGCTTCGTTTCTGTTTGGCCCTCGCCGTGTTGTCGTCGACCGCGCACGCCGCAACCACCATCTCGGTGCTCTATTTCGATAACGACAGCGGCGATCCGGCCTTCGCCACCCTTGGCAAGGGCCTGGCGGACATGATGATCACCGACCTGTCGAACGTGCCCGGCATCCAGGTTGTCGAGCGCGAAAAGCTGGAGGCGTTGTTGTCGGAGCTGAAGCTGCAGCGGACGCGCTACTTCGATCCCAAGACCGCGCAGAAAATCGGCAAGGGGCTGGCGGCCGAATATGTCGTCACGGGATCGTTCGTGTCGGTGTCGCCGATGATGCGACTCGACGTGCGGCTGTTGCGGATCTCGACGGGCGAGATTGTGAAGGCGCACCAAGTAACCGGTAAGAAGGACCAGTTTTTCGATCTGTATCAGCGGCTGTGTGCGGGGATGCTCGACGGGTTGCCACAGGTGGTGGGGCGACCGAAGGCCACTGGCGGCGCTGATGTGAAGACGGCGCTCGACTACGCGGAAGCGCTGGATCTGCGGGACCGCGGCGATCTGAAGGGCGCGTCGCAGAAGATGCAAAAGACGATGGAGCAGGCGCCCGGGTTTGGCCTCGCCAAGTCGCGCTACATGCAGATCATGAAGGAGCTCTACGCCGCAAAAGACGTCCGGACAGAAGCCTTGTCTGGCTCGGAGAAAACGCTCTCCGATTCCATCGACCGCCATCTGGCTGGGCCCGTCGACGAGACGCGCATCGCCTACCGCATGATCCGCGGCAGCATGCTGGCCAAGCGTGTGGCGGCGAAGCTATCGGGACCGGGCGCGCAGATCCGTGCGCCGCTCATGGCTTATCAGAAGAATCAGGAGGCGCTCATCCGCGAGCTGGTCGCGATCGATGCGCGGACCGAGGTCGAATATAACGCGAGTATCGATGTAAAAACGGTCGATTACAAAGATGCGGATCTATTGCGCGAGCTGAGTATTCCGTATCCCAGCTCGACGACAGGCAATACGGTCATGTTGCAACTGGTGGGCACGCTCGGGCTCGGTTATTTGCCGGTCGATGGCGTCAAACCGGTGTGTTTTTCGAAGCTCGATCCGTCGTTCATGATCACCGCGCGGGCGCTGGTCAAGCTCGTGCTCCAGCGCGTCGACAAAAAGGCTGCCCACAACCGCGAGCTATACAAACGGAACAAGCAGCCGGCGGCGTGGGCCGACAACGAGCAGGCATCGGGCATCATCGACGCAGTGCAGACGGAGGCGCAGCTCGACGTCGCCGACGGCAAGCGCGAGGCCGCGATTGCCAAGTTGCAGGGGCTGTTGCAGAAATACCCGAAGGCGCGTCAGTTTCAGGAGACCGAGCAGATGATCCGCGCGGTGCTCGACGGGAGTGACAAGCTGCCAGATGGCCGACCGCTGGTCGGCTGTGAGAATCCCAAGTAGCGCTTATTTCTTGTGCGTGCAGTATTCTGATCTCGCGACGGTCTTGGAATCCCGGGGATCGCGCGCAAAGGCCACGCAGGATTGCTCGATACAGCGCGGCGGTGCGGCCAGTTGATTGGCGCAACCGTCGTGGCACTCGTCGACATGTGCCGTGCGATACCAATCTCGGTTTACGGCGCCACGACTACACGAGTTGATGCAGTCAGCGTCGGCGCGGCAGGCCCACTGCGCCGCCACGGCCGCTTCCGCCGGTCGATGACAGGCAGTGCCCACCAACGCCAGGAGTAGGCAGACCGAGGCGTGATATATGGCGTTCATGGGCATGCCCGAATCCTACCCCAGACCCGATATATCGAGAATTACTTTGGCGCGTCGGTGGGCTTGCGCGGGACCTGCAACGGTTGGCCGGGGGTCGCGTGTTGCCACGGTTGCAAACGTTGACGCTGCCCAGCATCGATCTTTCGGTGGGCGGCGCTGAAATCTTGCGCGATCACGCGAGCACGCTCGGCCACCTCGGGCGATTGGATTTGCGCGGGAACAAGCTCGCTGCGAGGGCCAGGGGGCTCGTATCAGGGCTGTGCGCCGAGGTGTTGCTGGATCCCTAGTCGGGGTGTGCGAACACAGGTGTGTCGGTCTTGGTGAACAGCGACGGAGGGTCGCCGGGAGCGATCGGCAGTGCTGGACCGTAGGCCGTGTGATACCGTCGCGTGGTGAGACCGGTGTTGGGTGTCGTCGCTGCGCTGATTGGGATCGCGCTGGTTGCTGGAGGTCGTGACGTGAGCGCGGGCATGGGACTCAACTCGGACAATTGGGCGCAGCTCGAACGCGACGCGTATTTTGTCGGCGCATTCGTCGATTGGCAGGGCGCGCGCGCATCGTTTTTCGTCGACGTAAAGACGGCTGAGCTCATTGGGCCGTTCGATCATCAGGTCGCCAAGGGGCCGGTTCACGGCCTGCCTGCATCGTCGTCGGGAGCGCCGCCGTCGGTGGCGGTGGGGACGCGCGGTGTCGTGAAGTTTTGGGGCATGGTGCCGACGCAACGGATCGGCCAGCGGCCGGGCAAGCGCGTCGGTCCGCGGATGGCTTCTGATCCGGATACGGATCTGGACGGCACCTTCATCGCGTTTGCGCCGGCGGGGGTGGCGGTGTCGCAAGCGGAGCTCGTGGCGAAGCAGGCCGATCCGCTGTTGCTCGGGTTGGTTGGCGCGAAGCCAGGAATTTGGGCGCTCACCGACGGTACGATGCAGCGTCGCGCGTTGCGTGGCTTGGTGCTTGGCGAGCACGAGGATCTGGCGCGTGCATTGGTGCGCGAGAAATTGTGGGCCGGGCCGCGTACCGCGCAGAACGACGTACTGGCGTCGTTCGGGCTGTTGATCGACGGTCTGCCCGGTATGGTGTCGGCGCCGCCGTGCACGGTCGTCGACGCCAATAGTTGTCATCCGCTTTATCCGCTGATGCCCGCTGCGCGGGAATGGCTCGCAGGGCGCCGCGATGAGGCGAAGCGACTGTTGCAGGCGGTCGTGAAGCTGCCGTGTTGTTACGCGATGCCCCGAGAGGCGTTCGGTCCGATGGAATACGCGCCGCAACAGCCGGTCGCTGGGCCCTTCGTGCGCGGGGATTTTGTGGGTCGGGATTACGGCGAATTCTTGAAGGTGCGTGCGCCGGAATTCACGGCATTGCTGGTCGACTGCGCGCACCGACATCGGAATCCGACGGCGTATCCGAAGTGAGTCGCATGCTCGACGATCGCGACTCGCTTTCTGCGCCCGCGGAGTCGACGAGACCGACAGCATGAACACGTCCGCAGGCAACAGAGCACGGAGATACTCGCATCGTCTAAAACTTGAGGCCCCAGCTCAGACTGGCGCCGGTCGACGACACGTTTATGCCGGGCAAAGCGCGAAGAGCGCGGGCCCGCTTCCTGTCGCCGTCGGCGGCGCCGAGCAGAATGGTTCCGGCGATGAACATCAGAGAGCCTGCGCTGATGAGACCGATCGTCGCGCGGGCGTCTACGGCGAGACAGTCATATTTTTCACTGAGCCCGCAGCCAGCCGAGATGCCCAACAGGCTCGCGCTGATGATCTGTACCGGCACACCGACGACGATCAGTACGGCACCGGCGATCGTCAACCGTTTTCGTCGTTTCTCGAAGCGAACGATATCGTCTCGGTTTTGGGTGATCAGCTGCATCTCGGGAGGCGGGGGAAACACAGACAGCCCATCGGCGAGACCGACGCGGGGGACGGATGTGAGGAGCAAGGCGATCAAGGCATATGCGCGCATGACTGATGCCTGTTAGCAATCGGCGTGCCGCCTCATAGATGCGTGATTTTCGGGGTTCTCGACTCGTGAATTGTTGGATCTTTACCGCAAGGGTCAGGGTTTCGGACAGGTGGCTGGCTCGGCCAGACAGGTGAGTCCGGTCAACGCGTTTGAGCAAGGTGGGCATGCGATGGGTCCATGCATAGTCTTTACTCCGGCAACTGCGTCAGCGAGCGTGATTCCAACACTGGTCACGTAGAGCGGTCGTGTGCTGGTTCCTCGCAATAGGGCAGCTCCCACCGGCGCATTGCGAAAAGGTCGCTTCGCCACACCAACAACCGCCGAACGACTTCCGCGGGACTCGTAGAGGTGCGCACCAAGACCGGGACGATCGGTGGCTAACCACACGAAACCGTCGATGATAATCATCGCTGGCTGCTCGCCCACCTGGGCCAAGACGGCCAGCAAGTAGGGAAGCCCGCGTCGGTAAAAATGACCTGGTTCATAGGCTTCCGGCGGGGTGTTGGACATAACCGAAGACTGTCTGGTAGGAAACTCGGACGTCCAATCGTCGAAGCACACGGCGGCGGCGACCACGCTGCTCGTGCGATAGTCAACATCTAGGCAGCACAGCATCACATCACTCGATGGCCCGGTCTATGTACACCGCGGCGTCACGCTCTACGTCCTCAGCTGACTACTTGCCCTGGTGGGCGCCCTTCAGGAGCGCCAGCGCACTTGCCCTGTGGCTCGTCGCTGGGTCGCGATAGAGAAAGGTCACCGAGACCACCAACTCGCCGGTGACCACCGTGCCCTGCATCATGTACTTGAACTCGCCCGGTCCTGGGCTCTTGTCGGTGAGGGTGAAGACGAATCCGCGTGAGGTCGCGCTGGACAGCTCGGTCAGCACCAGGCTGGTCTCGACGGCGCCAGGCAACAGCACCTCGCCCGCCGACTGGACGATGGTCTTGAGGTTGGCGCCGGCGAAGTTGCCGCGCTGCGCCGGTGTCACCCACACCGACGTCATCAAGAGCTCGAAGTCGCCCGGCTTGACGCTGGTGATCTTGACGTTTCCCGACGGTGGGTCCGCCGTGGTGGCGCCGCACACCGCTTTCCACCCCGCCGGCACGGTGAACGCCAGCCCACCGTGGGCCGGGATAGGGCATTGCATCTCCGCATCCTTGGCCTGCGCCGTCAGGGAAAGGGTCACGGAGAAAAGGGTCACCACACAAACCAACGCTCGCGTCATGCCGCGACCATAGCACGACGTCAGTGGGTGCGGTGCCGGCCGACTCGGCGCGCGCGTTCCACTAGCGCGTGGGCGGTCCGCTCCTGGCAGTCGGCATCCGTCGCGTGAGCGGCACGTTTTGATAGGCCGGCCCGGCTTGACAGGGAGCGTGCGGCTGACGGATGCTGATTGTCCTATATTATGCGTGCGATTCTCATCTCAATATGTCTTTTATCATCTGTCGCCGCATTGGCGGAGCCGGGCGCTGACGAATTGGCTCGCGCCAAAGACCATTTCCGTCGCGGAAATCAGCTTTATGACATCGGCAAATATCTCGATGCGGCCGCCGAATATCGACAGGCATTCGAGTTGTCCGAGAAACCAGCATTTCTATTCAATATAGCCCAAGCATATCGGCTGGGTAATAACGCCGAAGAAGCGATTGCGGCATATCGCGGGTTCTTGCGACGCATACCCGATGCGGCGCAGCGCGCGGAGGTGGAAGAGCATATCGAGGTCCTATCGAAGCGGCTGGAAGCCGATCGGCGTGCCAAGGCAACCCCGGCTCCGTCTCTGTCACTCGTAGTGAGCCGTCCTGCGCCGGTGCCGGTTTACAAGAAATGGTGGCTATGGACCACCGTCGGAATAGTCGCCGCAGGCGCCGCCACTGGTATCGCGGTGGGGATCACGCTTTCGAAACCGACGCCGACGATGTTCGATCGCGTGATGTTCCCATGAGAGCCGCTCTCTGCCTGCTAGCCCTCGTGTCTGGTTGCAGCCAAGCCGATCCTTGCGCCGGCGTAACCGGCACCTGCATCGCGCTCTTTGTCGACGACACGCCGCAAATCGACACCTTGGCGGTGCATGCTGCGACCGTCGGGTGGCAATACGATCACTCCAGCCATGGCCCCAATAACGGAGCCTTCTCGGCGCCCATTGCGGTCGCACTGTCTTTTGGCGACACGCTTTTCGACAGCGCGCCCACCGACCTCACCCTTGCGGTCACCGGGCAACGCAATCAAGCCGATGTGGGCAATGCATCGGTGTTCTTGTCGGTGAAAAAAGGCGACCACCTGACGGCGCATGTCCGCCTGATACCTGGCAACGACGACATGTCGCTGGCGGACCTGGCCGGGACCGTCGACGATGGTGGCAATCTCCTCGACCTCGCGCCCGATCTCGGCTTGGTCAAGCCGCCGGTGGTATGCACGTCGACGGAGACCATTCCGGACACCAGCGTACCCACAACCGTGGTCGGCACTGGCCCAGGCAGCTGTACGAGGGCGCTCCTCGCCGCTGCCGTCGCCACCGGCGGCGTGGTGACGTTCAACTGCGGTCCGTCGGCGGTCATCTCGATCGACACCGCCATCGACGTTCCTACCGATCGGGACACCACCATCGACGGCAAAGGTGCGGTCACCCTCGACGGCGGCGGCAAGTCGCGAATCTTCACCTTCAACGGGGCCGGATATCGGGTCAATACCCATCGTTTGTCGCTGCTCGGTCTACAGTTTGCCAACGCGAAGGCATCAGGGACCATGCCCTATGCGTCAGCACCGTCGCCGTGCTCACAAGGCTTCTATGATGGTTACGGCGGCGCCATTCAACTGAGGGATGGAGTCCTCTTGGTTGTCGACAGCGTCTTCGTCAACGACAAAGCAGAGCTCCTCGGCCCCGACGTGGGCGGCGGCGCCATCTCGGTCAACGGTGGACTGAAAGCGACCATCATTGGCTCGGTCTTTCAACAGAACGTGGCCGCGAATGGGGGTGCAATCTCTTCGCTCAATACCAATCTCAACGTATACAACTCCAGATTCGCCGACAATGTGGCGGCGGGCAACGGAGGCAATTTCGATACTCCCACCGAGTGCTCGGTGGTCGCCACGACCGGGCAGCATCAGGTGGGATCCGGCGGCAACGCGGGCGCCATCTATGTCGACGGCAGCGGGGACACGACCCACACGTATTGTGGCGTGGTCTTCAGCGGAAATCACGCCGGCCTTGGCGGTTATGGCGGCGCGCTCTTCCGCGTGGTCAACGCCAGCAAACAAACCACGTCGATCGATCGTTGCCTGTTCGACGGCAACGCCGCACCGACGGGTCAGGCTGGTGCGCTCTACATCCACGGCAGCACGCTACAAATCCACGCTTCCACGTTACGCAACAACAGCGCGCAATCGGGCGGCGCGGTGCAATGCGATAACACGACGTTGGACCTCGTCAATTCCACGTTCGATTCCAACACCGCGCTTGGCAACGGCGCCGGGGCCATCGCCGCCTTTGCCGTCGACGGTAGCATCCTCAACTGCACCTTCACCAACAACACCGCGTCGACCTCCGGCGCCGCCATCTTCGGCACTCCGACCGCCACTGTCCAAAACACCATCTTTCAGAATAACCTCGCCGATTCTTCCACCATGCCGATGCAGTGCGCGGTCAGCGCCACCGGCACCAGCAACCTCCAATTTCCGCGCAACCACAAAGTAGGCGGCAGCCCAGACTCGGCCTGCGCCACCATGGTCAGCTACGTCGACGCGCAACTCGGCACAATCGGCGATCACGGCGGGCCCACGCCCACGCTGGTGCCGCTTACGGGGAGCCCGGCGCTGTTCGAAGGAACGGCTTGCCCAGCGACGGATCAACGGGGCATGACGCGCCCAGTGAATGGCTGCACGGCGGGCGCTGTGGAGGGCACGAACTGACGCGAAGTCGTGCTGGCGTAACCGTGTCACGCGTACGAACACCGGCTCACCGTTGGACGGAGCGGGATAGCTCGAGATATACGTTCTGGTGTCCATGCAAGTACGTGTTG
>Ga0123336_10002944_pt1 | contig 14537 bp, 15 predicted proteins | sample SSSSmetaG_FD_96466 | JGI IMG/M metagenome (GOLD analysis project Ga0123336, IMG submission 96466) | Glacier valley bacterial and archeal communities from Borup Fiord, Nunavut, Canada, to study Microbial Dark Matter (Phase II) - ​SSSS metaG | ecosystem: Environmental > Aquatic > Freshwater > Ice... | reverse complement strand
TACGACGAGCCGCAATACTACTTCGAGGACGAGCTGCCCGCCCCGCCCCCGCTGCCCAAGCTCAAAGCCCAGAAAGCGGTGTCGGATGTCTCGCTCGGGGCTGGTCCCGAAGACCTGGAGCAGGCCGCCGAGCTGGGCATCGCCCCGCCGCCGGTGAAGCAGGCCCCCGCCCGCTCGCAAAAAGTAGCCAACCGCAACGACCGCGTGAGCGTGCAGTACATGGACGGCCGCGTGGTGCGCGACGTGAAGTACAAAACCGTGGAGCAGGACGTGCTGAGCAGCCGGTGCGTACTGGTGGAATAGGTTTCTCGCACGGAGTCAGGGAGAGTAAAAAGGAGTTTCACTGAGTTGCTTACGCTCGGTGAAACTCCTTTTTACTCTCCCTGACTCTGTGCGAAAACCCGATACCTTTACCTATCTGAACCCCACCGACATGATTAAGTCCGTTCGCCTCGTCAATTTCTTCAGCTTCGGCGACTGCACTATTGACCTGGAGCCGGACCTGAACGTGCTGGTCGGCATTAACGGCAGCGGCAAGAGTAATTTCTTGCGGGCATTTCAATTGCTAAAAGCGGGCATGGATGGGCGGTTGCAAGAGCAAGTCGCGCAATGGGGGGGAATAATATCTATTTGGCAAAAAAATGCTTTTCCCCTGGCTAAGAAATCCCAGATACTACTGCAATTTACTGTGTCGAGTGATTCAAATACGGCCTGGGCAGATGGGTACAAAGGCGACGTTATTTATGGAATAGTCATTACTAGTCACAATAACACAGAGGTTATTATAGGTGAGACATTACAGCGAACAGACAATAAATTTTATTTAAGTGCTATTGATGGTCACGTAGCTGTGTCCGAAATCGCCGTAGCGCCGCCAGACTTAGAAAGTCTTGAGATGGCAGGAGATGGCAGCGAATTGGCATTACCCAAAATAGTTGGTGTAGTGTCTGGTGCTTTGTCGAATTTTTATCACATCCTACGTGACTTCGACATTTACCGCCTTTTCAACACGACCGAAGACTCCCCGATGCGCACCACCGTGCGGGCGACGGGCGTAAACAAGCTGCTGCCCAACGGCGACAACATGTTTCAGGTGCTGAACACGACGGGCTTGAAATCTACCGCCGCTTACGACGCGATTGAGGCGGGCTTGCACGACGTAAACGAGCATTTCCAGCGGTTTCGGATGAACGTGTACGGGCAGGGGAGCGTGGAATTTTACTTGCAGGAAAAAGGGCTGGAAACGCCCATTCACGCCGCCCAAGTGTCGGACGGGACGCTCTCGTATCTGTGCCTGCTCGTGGCCCTGCACCAGCCGGGCCGGGGCCGGGTTATTATTTTCGATGAGCCGGAGCGCAACCTGCACCCCGACATGCTGCTGGAGCTGGGCAAGCAGTTCGACCAGGCCAGCGCGCAGAGCCAGCTGCTGGTAACGACTCACGCGCCGGGCCTGCTGAACCAGTTTCCGCTGCGGGCCGTGCGCGTGTTCGAGAAAGACGAAAACAACCAGACCCAGGTGCGGCAGTTCACAGAAGCCGATTTCGCGGGCTGGTACGAGGCGTTCGCGCCCGGCCAGATGTGGCGCGACGGAGCGCTGGGCGGCAACCGCTACTAGCTTATGGCGGAGTGCGTGATTTTCGTGGAGGGTGGTCGCAACACCGACAACGGCGACCTGCGCAACGGCTTCGGGCGGCTGGTGCACCAGGCCAGCTTGCGGCGAATGCCCCGCATTATCATGTGCAACGACACGAACGGGGCCATTCGCCTGTTTCGACTGGAAGCCGCCAAGCCCAACAGCGCTTTTCAGCAAATCCTGCTGCTGGTTGATTTGGACGGCCCCGCTGACACCCGCGAGGCGTGGCTAAATGAGAAAGACCTGACTGCCTATGGTGAGCAGGTGTTTTTCATGGTGCAGAAAATGGAGGCTTGGTTTCTGGCTCAGCCCGCCGTTGTCCACGATTTTTACGGGCCGAAGCTCACGCACACGCTGCCGCCCACCGCCGCCGCGCTCGTGCCGCACCCCGACCAGGTATTGGAGCGCTGCACCACCGACACCCGCAAGGGCCGCTACCACAAAATCCGGCACGGCGCGCAACTGCTGCCCCTGCTGAAGCTGGCCGACTTACAAAGCACCTTCCCCGACGTGGCGCGGCTGATGACGACGCTGACCGCTTAGCGTCGCGGCCCAGCGGCTTACTCGAATACCTTTGCCCCCGCATGAACCTCGCCGCCCACCTCGACCATACCCTGCTGCGGCCCGACTGCTCGGCGACTGACATCGGGCAGCTCTGCCAGCAGGCCCGGCAGTGGGCCGTGGCCAGCGTGTGCGTGCCGCCCTGCTACGTGGTGCTCGCCGCCCGCGAGCTGGCCGGCTCGGGCGTGGCCGTGGGCACGGTCATCGGCTTTCCGCTGGGCTACAACAGCCCGCGGGTGAAATTCCGCGAAGCGGAAATCGCGCTCGCCGACGGGGCCACCGAGCTGGATGTAGTGCTCAACATCTCGGCCCTGAAGTCGGGGCAGGTCGCGGCCGCGCAAGCTGAAATTGAAGACCTCGCCGACCTGGCCGACGCGCACGACGCGCTGCTCAAGGTCATCATCGAAACAGCCTTGCTGAGCGAAACCGAAATCGAGGTGGCGGCCCGGCTTTGCGCCGTGGCGGGGGCGCACTTCGTGAAAACCTCGACGGGCTTTGCCAGCCGGGGCGCGTCGGTGCGCGACGTGGAGCTGCTGCGAAGTGTGTTGCCGCCGACGGTGCGCATCAAGGCCAGCGGCGGGATTCGCACACGCGAGCAGGCGCTGGCGTTGCTCGCGGCGGGTGCCGACCGGCTCGGCACCTCCCAAAGTGAGGCTATCTTGCAAGCAGATGAGACGGATTCTTCGCCTGCTTAATTTTCGCCTGGCTGGTTCGTTGGCCCTGCTGCTGAGCTGGCCGCTGCTGAGTCTGCTGGCGGGCTGCGCGGCCAGTGGTCCGGCTGCGCCGCGCTCGACTGGCGCGGCCGGAGCCAGCCGCGGCCCGGCTACCGAAGATTTGAGCCGCTACCGGCCCGTATTTCCAGCCCTACCAGCCCCGACCGCCGCCGCGCCCGCGACCAAGGCTACCACCTCCATCACCAAACCCGCCGCGCCCGCGCCGACCAACCAAGTGAACGCCGCGCTCGAACAACGCCTGCGCGACCAGGCTTACGTGAACCAGAACATTCGCTACGTCAATGGTTTCCGCATCCGGGCCTACTTAGGCATGGAGCGCGAGCAGGTCATGCGCATCCGCCGCGAGCTTATCAGCCGCTACCCCGACGAAACCGACTACATCACCTTCAAGCAGCCCACTTACCGACTCTACATCGGGGACTTTACCACGCGACTCGACGCGGTGCGCGCTTTGAGCAAGGTGCGGGCTTTCGCGCCCCGCGCCGAGTTGGAAGCCATGTCGGTGCTGATAAACAAAACGCCCTGAGTCACGCATTGCGACGGGGCACCTGTCTTGTCGAGCTTATCTTAATTTCTACAAGAATCCGTGCAATCCGACCAATCCCTTAAATCTGCGATTAAGACGCGCGCGGCCGCCCTGGCTCCCGACCTGGCCGCGCTGCGCCACCACCTGCACCAGCACCCGGAGCTGTCGTTTCAGGAAACTCAGACGGCGGCCTTCGTCACGGCGGAGCTGGAAAAGCTGGGGCTGCGGCCCCACACCGTGGCCACTACCGGCGTGGTGGCCCTCATCGAAGGGCGAGCGGGCAACGGCGGCAATGGTCTGGGCCCGACCATCGCCCTGCGGGCCGACATGGACGCGCTGCCCATTCAGGAGCGCAACGAGGTAGCCTATAAATCCACCGTGCCGGGCGTGATGCACGCCTGCGGGCACGACGTGCATACGACCTGCCTGCTCGGCGCGGCCCGGCTGCTGACGGAGCTGCGCGACGAGTTCAGCGGCACGGTCAAGCTGATTTTCCAGCCCGGCGAGGAGCGGTTGCCGGGCGGGGCCTCGCTCATGATTGCCGAGGGCGTACTTGAAAACCCCGCCCCGGCGCGGGTGCTGGGCCAGCACGTGTTTCCGAAGCTGCCGGTGGGGCAGATTGGGGTGCGCTCCGGGCGCTACATGGCCAGCACCGACGAGCTGTACCTGACCATCCGGGGCAAGGGCGGGCACGGGGCCATGCCGGAGCTAAATCTCGACCCGGTGCTCGTGGCGGCCCATCTCATCGTGGCGGCTCAGCAGATTGTGAGTCGGCGGGCCAATCCCAAGCTGCCTTCGGTGCTGAGCTTCGGCAAGGTCATCGCCAACGGCTCGACCAACGTCATTCCCAGCGAGGTCTATATCGAAGGCACGTTTCGGACCCTGGATGAAAAGTGGCGCAACGAGGCCCACGCCCACCTGCGGCAGCTCTGCGAGGGGCTGGCCGCGAGCATGGGCGCGGTGTGCGAGCTGGAAATCCGCCGTGGCTACCCCTGCCTCGACAACGACCCCAGTCTCACGGCGCACGTGCGCGCGGCGGCGGCCGAGTACGTAGGGGCCGACAACGTAATCGAGTTGGACCAGTGGATGGCCGCCGAAGATTTCGCCTATTTCTCGCAGGCAGGGCCAGCCTGTTTCTACCGCCTCGGCACGCGGGCTTTGGATGGCCGCTTCGCCGCGTCAGTCCACACGCCGACCTTCGACGTGGACGAGCAAGCCCTGAGCCTGGGCGCGGGGCTGATGACCTGGCTCACGCTGAGTCAATTATCAATGGACAATGAGCAATGAGCAATGCTCGTTTGTCGGGCTGAGCGGAGCACAGCTGTCGCGCCGATTCAGCCCTGTCCGGTCAAGCTTGCTGAAACTCAGTTCTGAAATAGCTGCTTTGCGCAACACAACTGAACAAGCAACAAGAAACAAGAAACCTGTATGCGCCGCCTCTTCCTGCTTCTTTTGCTACTCAGCGCGACGGCTACCAGCGCCCAGACACGGCGCGCGGTCTCTCCGACGCAGCTCTGGCCGGAAGCTCAGGCTGAGCTGGCGCTCGCCAACGGCGACTACCTGCTGCTGGCGCTGCGCGGCGAGAACCCGCGCCACCTGGGCTTCGACGCGGGGCGGCTCACGCTGGGCTACGAGCACTTTTGGAACGGGCGCTGGAGCTGGGGCGGCACGGCCCGTTTCACGGGCGGCAGCGGCCAAGACGAGACCTTCGTGCCAGAGGCACTGCTCCGGCACCGCGCGCCGGTGCTGGGCGGTCTGACCTTCGGGCAACGGCTGAGCGTGGAGCGCTCTTTTGTGAATACCAGCGGCTACAAAGGCGGCTCTGGCCCCAACGGGCAAACCAACGTGCGCCTCCGGGTAGACCTGGAAAAACTGCTGCCCGTAGGCAGCGCCGGGCTGGCCCTGCGCCCGCGCCTGAGCTACGAAGCCGTCACTCGCCTGCGCCTGCAAAAGGCCGATACCGACCCGAGCGAGCGCACCATCCAGTTCACCAGCCTGCGCGCCGAAATGGGGGTGCGCGTGTCTCCGCGCTTCGACTTCACGCCCTGGTTCGCGCGGCGGACGGAATATATCATCGAACTGGCGGGCTTCGACGCTAAACAAGTAGTGACACGTGAGGCCGGCAATACTAACAACGTGATGCCCATTTTCGGACTGGACCTGCGCTACATGCTGTTTAGCGGCCGACTCAGCGAGGCCGACCGGGCGCGGCGGGTGGTGCTGCCGACCCAGCACTAGAACGGGCCGCGCGGAACTCAAACACCGTCAGGCAAGGACTGCCAAACTGACGGGCGCGGCCGGGCTTTATCTCCTCTTAACAAGCTTGCCACCGCGCTCAGTCCCCGCGCCAGGGTGCGCCAGGCCCAGGAGCAACGGCCGAAAGGCACCCGGCACCGGCTGCCTTTTTTTGGTACGACGCTTGTTTGGATGCCGCGATTGGGCGCAACTTTCGGGCACGAAAGCGTATCTTTTCGGCGTTGAGCCAAGGTCAGACCATAGCTTCGGCGAAACTCTTTTTCGCCCGGCGGGTAGTTTAGGCACCTGCCCGCGCTTCGGGCCTTCTAGCGGCTTTTTTCTCCTTTCATTTTCTTATCAAATCCCAACCCCAAATGCAAGCTAAAAATATGATGCTCGGCTTCGTGGCGGCCTCCCTGCTGGGCGGCGGCGTGGCCGTGGGGGGCTACAAGCTGCTCGAAGGCGCGCCGGCTCCGGCGGCCTCGGCCGTGGCCACCGACCCGCAAGTGCGCTACACCTCGGCCCTGCGCAGCTCGGCCTACGACGCGCCCGAGGGCTTGAACTTCGTGGCCGCCGCCGCCGCCGTTACGCCGGCCGTGGTGCACGTGATGACCGAGTACAAGGCCGACCCCAACATGGGGGGTCAGAGCCGGATGCTGATGGACCCGCTGCTGCGGCAGTTCTTCGGCGAGGGCGGCGGGATGGGCGGCCTGCAGATGCCGCAGGGCCATCCGCAGCTGCCCCAGGGCGGCGGGGGCGAAGGCTCCGGCTCGGGCGTAATCATCGCCGCCAACGGCTACATCGTGACCAATAACCACGTCATCGAGAAGGCCAGCAAAATCACCGTCGTACTCGACGACAAGCGCAAGTTCGAGGCCGAGCTGGTTGGGGCCGACCCCACCACCGACTTGGCCGTGCTCAAGGTCAAGGCCGATAATCTGCCCTTCGTGAAATACGGCAGCTCCGACGATGTCAAGGTCGGGCAGTGGGTGCTGGCCGTGGGCAACCCGTTCAGCCTGAATACGACCGTTACGGCGGGCATTATTTCGGCTAAAAGCCGGGCCATCGGCATCCTGAGCCGCGACCAGGCGGTGGGGGCCATGGGCATCGAGTCGTTCATTCAGACCGATGCCGTGGTGAACCCCGGCAACTCGGGCGGGGCACTCGTAAACACGGCCGGCGATTTGATTGGCATCAACTCGGCCATCTCGTCGCACACCGGCTCGTTCGAGGGCTACGCCTTCGCCGTGCCGAGCGCCATCGTGAGCAAAGTCGTGGACGATTTGCTCAAGTACAAAGTGGTGCAGCGGGCCATGCTCGGCGTGTCGATGCGCGAGATTGATGCCTCGTTCGCGTCGGAGCAAAAGCTGGCGACCATGAACGGGGTGTACGTCGTCAAGCCGCTCGAAAACAGCGCGGCGGCCATCGCCGGCCTGCGCGAGGGCGACATCATCACGGCCATTAACAACAGCAGCATTACCTCGTCGTCGCAGCTGCAGGAGCAGGTGGCCCGCTTCCGCCCCGGCGACAAGGTAACGGTGAGCTACCTGCGCGGCACGGAGAAGCGCACGGCGGTAGCCACGCTCTTCAACGCCTCGAACACGACAGCCGTGGTGCGCGAAGCGCCCGCCAACGCCAGCATCGCCTACGAAGGTGCCAAGCTTAGCGCCGTGCCGACCCGGCTGCAAAACTCGCTCGGCATCGAGGGCGGCGCCCAGATTACGGGCATCGCCCGCTCCAACTTCCGGCAGACCGGCATGGCCGATGGCTTCATCATCACGCGCATCGATAAAGCCCCGGTGACCAAGCCCGCCGACGTAGCCGCCTACCTGGAGCAGGCCAAGAACAACTCGGGCGCGCTCATCGAGGGCGTGTACCCGGACGGCCGCAAGTCGTACTACCCGATTGGGCGTGAATAGCACCCGGTTGATTTTTCAACAAAAAGCCCCGTTCAGCCGCTGAACGGGGCTTTTTGTTGAAAAATCAACCGGAAAGAAATGACGGCCGGACGGCCCGACGTATCTTTGAAGAGTAGTTCCAACTGTTAGTATATAGCGACGTTATGGCCCACGCCTACCCTTTAACATTTACCCTCACCTACGAGCTGGCAGCGAAGATTTTAGTTGCCCGCTGGCTGCCCGGCGTCTTCGCCGAAGACCTGCACCCGGCCTTCGAGGAAATAGTGGCCGTGGCCAAGCAAGCGGATAATTGCCGCTACTGGCTGCTCGATTTGCGCGAGCGCGCCGAGCCAGCCACGTTCCAGACCTGGTTTGGCAGCTTGCTCAGCCGCGAGGTGGTGCGCGAGCTAGGCAAGCCCGTTTTCGTGGCCTGCCTGGCCAACGAAACCAGCCGCGCCGAAATAGAGAGCATCGCCACCGAGGCCCGACTGCGCCAGCAGGCCCAGGACGAGTTCTATCCGTACTTCTTCAGCGACGAAGCCGCCGCCCGCGAGTGGCTGGCCTATTATCAGGAGCACGACAGCCCGCCGCCGCCGCCCCAGCCGCCGGGCCAATAGCGCCCAAACGACCCGCTCGCGCGCCCTTGCCGAAGGCTACCTTTGCCCTCATGAAGCAAGCCCTCGAAGAAACCGCCTCCCCCACCGACACTACCGTAGCCACGCCCCACTCTGACCCGCACGGCATCCGCGACGTGCTCACTCGCCTCGGCATCGGGGCCGTCAGCCCCGCCTACTGCACCGGCCGCGCGTGGGGCGGCGAGGCCAACCCGACCAAAGCCGTCCGCTCGCCCGCCGACGGGCAGCTCATCGGCCACGTCGCGCTGGCAACCGTCGCCGATTACGATAAGGTGGTCGAGACGGCGCGGGCGGCGTTTGCCGAGTGGCGACTGGTACCGGCCCCGCAGCGCGGCGAAGTGGTGCGCCAAATCGGGCAGGCGCTGCGTCAGCACAAGGAAGACCTGGGCAAGCTGGTGAGCTACGAGATGGGCAAGATTTTACAGGAAGGGCTGGGCGAGGTACAGGAGATGATTGACATCGCCGATTTCGCCGTCGGGCTGTCGCGGCAGTTGCACGGGCTGACCATGCACTCGGAGCGGCCCGCGCACCGCATGTACGAGCAGTACCACCCGCTGGGCGTGGTGGGCATCATCTCAGCTTTTAATTTTCCGGTGGCCGTCTGGAGCTGGAACGCGCTGCTGGCGGCCGTCTGCGGTGATGTCTGCATCTGGAAGCCGTCGGAGAAAACGCCCCTCACCGGGGTGGCCGTGCAGCACATTCTGCGCGACGTACTCGCGGCCAACGACCTGCCCGAGGGCATTTTCAACCTCGTGCTGGGCGGGCCGGACGTGGGCGCGGCCATGGCCCACGACGAGCGGATGCCACTGGTTTCGGCCACGGGCAGCACCCGCATGGGCCGGGCGGTGGGCGCGGCCGTGGGCCAGCGCCTGGGCCGGGCCTTGCTGGAGCTGGGCGGCAACAACGCTATCATTCTAGCCCCGCAGGCCGACCTCGACATGGCCATGCGCGCCATCGTGTTCGGGGCGGTGGGCACGGCCGGGCAGCGCTGCACGACCACGCGCCGGCTCATCATCCACGCCAGCATTTACGATGACGTGAAAGCCCGCCTCGTGGCCGCCTACGCCAAGCTGCCCATCGGCCACCCGCTGCAAGCCGGTACGCTTGTCGGCCCGCTCATCGACGCCGACGCGGTGCGCCTTTTCACCGAAGCCCTCGAAAACGTGCAAGCCGAAGGCGGCCACCTGCTCACGGGTGGGCAGGTGCTTAGCTCGGCTGAGCTGCATGGCGGCCACTACGTGCAACCGGCGCTCGTGGAAGCCCAAAACCACTACCCTACCGTGCAGGCCGAAACCTTCGCCCCGATTTTGTACCTGCTGCGCTACGAAGGCGGGGTTGAGCAGGCCATTGCCCAGCAAAATGCCGTGCGCCAGGGCCTGAGCAGCAGTATTTTCACCCTGAACCTGCGCGAGGCCGAAGCCTTCCTGGCCGCGCCCGGCTCCGACTGCGGCATCGCCAACGTGAACATCGGCACGAGCGGGGCCGAAATCGGCGGCGCGTTCGGCGGCGAAAAAGAAACCGGCGGCGGCCGCGAGTCCGGCTCCGATGCCTGGAAAGTGTACATGCGCCGCCAAACGAACACCATCAACTACGGCACCGAGCTGCCGCTGGCTCAGGGGATAAAGTTTGATTTGTAGCCGGGTGTAGGGTGAGTTTCAGCTGGCCAGTAAGTGAAACGACCCGGCTGCTCGCGCGGTCGGGTCGTTTCGGGTTTTAGCGCAAGCGATTGATTTCTAACGGAATTTGTCCTGGCTGCACCAGCACCACGTTCAGGCGACCATTGAGCTTGATTTGATAGACGATACGGTAATGACGATAGAAAACTTCGCGCACCGTGGGCCGGCCTAGCTCGGGAACCACCCGGCCCATTTCCGGGAAAGTTAGTAGCAGCTCCACTTTGGCGAAAATACCGTCCACGAAGCGCTGCGCGGCATTGGGCTATTGTGGGACCAGAAAGTCATGCAAACGCTGGATGTCTTCCAGACACTCTGTGGAAAAATCAGGCCGCATGTTGTATGGGCTGTTGGGGCATGAATCGGGCGCGCGCTTCCTCAAACGACACCCCCTCGCGCTCGTCAGCCTGACGTAGCCGCTGCTCCAGGCGCTCCACGAATAGGAGCCGTTCGATAAGCTCCTCCGGCTCAAACTCGTCGGGCAATTGGTCGAGAATATGCAAAACCTGTACTTTCGTCATAATTCGAGGATTGAGAAAGAGAAACCTAAAAGTACGAACGGTAAGCTATCGGCAAAATAGTCCACCAACAAAAGAGTCCCCGCTGCACCAGGCAGCGGGGACTCTTTCTTAGCTAACAACCAACTACTGCTTAGGCAGTGGCGGCGGTCGGCATGGTTTCTTTCACGGCCGCGGCGCTCTTGCCCGAGACGGCAATGCCGTAGACCACGAGGCCGAAGCCGATTTTGTTGATGGCATCGGCAATGTTGTAGAACAAGTCGACGCTCGAAGGCTGCATGTTGAAGGCCGTGTTCAGGAAGTTGCCCGGCATGCACATGTAGCCGATGGGGTAGATGGCCCAACCCACGAGCACGAACCAAGCCAGCGTACGAATGCCCTTGATGACGGTGGCATCACCGGAGCGGGCGGCCAGTTGGGCCACTTCGCCGAACCAAGCCGTGTAGAGGATGTAGACGTAGCCGACGGTCGAAGCCACGCCCCAGATGATGGACTGCGTACCACTGCCGTTCGAGAATGCTTCGCCGATGTAGCCCGTGACGAGCATGAACACCGCGGCGAGGATGAGTTTCCAAAGCAAGCCAATGCCGGCGCCGGCTGCCTTGGTGAGCAGGTAGAACTCGACGCACATCAGCGGCACGGTCAGCGTCCAGTCGATGTAGCGCAGGGCGGTCGGGGTTTTACCCGTCGCCAGGTAATAATCGCGCATGTAGTAGTAATGCACGGCGGCGATGCCCGTAATCAGGGCCGACACCAGCATGGATAGCTTCCACTTGCCTTCAACGGCACCACGCTCGGCGAAGAAGAATACCGAGGCGGCCAGCATGGCCATGTAACCGGTGAAAAAGGTGAACGCGATGGGGTCGTTCGTTTTGAGTTCGAGAACACTCAGTAAGGAGGTAGTCATGGTACTTTTTGGTTTGAAGGGTGAAAAAAAGTGAGTGAGTATTTACTCGCAGACCAATCAGGCCGGAAAATTGTTTTTCAAGTTCTTGAAAAAAATTTGTGGCCAAACCCAAAAGGTTGCATCCAGGCCCAAACTTTACACCTGGCTGATGCGGCAAATATAAGCGCTTATGCCGCAAAATTGCGCTGCTTACTGTCGGCCGAAAAAATTTATCGACAAGCTGACCGCGAGCAGCCCGCACGACCAGCTTGCGGTTCGGTTTGCCGGCCGGCTTACCGGCCGGTAGCCAGCGCGCTACCGGCCGGCCGACTGCCGGGCTACTTCGGGCAGCACCTTGGCCAGGGCTTCGGCCTGAGCGCGGGTGAACTTGCCCTCGACCTGCACCAGCACGAACGAGCTGGCCGCGTCGGGCACGGCCCCGGTGGCGAGCAGCTCGCGCACCTCGTCGCCGCTGGCGCGCACCACGTAGTCGAGGCTGGTGCGGCCGCCGCTGCTGCTAGCGATGAGCGGCGTGTAGCGCTCGGCCCGCACGATGCCGGCTACCTCTTGGCTCAGGCCCTGGGCGGCCAGCGCGCGCGCCGCCCCGCTCACGGGTACGAAGCTCAGCGCCCGCATCGTGCGGATGCCGGTAATGGCGTTGGTCAGGTCGGAACCGCCGAGCAGCTTGCCCACCCGCACCAGGGCCAGGCGCTGGAGCAGGTCGGCCGACCACTCAGTGGCCCGGAAGCCGGGCTGGCCGTGGTATTTGTCGTAGAAAGCGGCCACCGTGCGGGCCGGGGTGCCGGGGCCGGCGGCGCGGCAGGCGCCGAGCAGCACGAGGGCGACGAGCAAAGCGCACCGGGCGCTGGAACGGGCGGATTTGGGGAGGAGGTTGGTCATGGAGGCAAAGGTGTGGCTGAATGGGCGTTGCCGGCCGGCCTGGCAAGGCTGATGCCAGGCGCGGGGAGAAAGGCGGGCGGATACCTTTGTGAAGTAGCCGTAAACGCTAACTGACGGCAAGCTAAAGCTTACCCTACGCATGAGTGCCTCACCCACCGACTTCGACCCCACCCACAACCCCTGGCAGACGCTCAGCTCGGAGCCGCGCTACGCGAACCCCTGGATTGCGGTGCGCGAAGACCAAGTGCTCAACCCGCGCGGCGGGCGCGGCATCTACGGCGTGGTGAGCATGAAAAATAAAGCCCTGGGCATCGTGCCCGTGGATGAGGCCGGGTTCACCTGGCTCGTGGGCCAGTATCGCTACCCGCTCAACGAGTACAGCTGGGAAATCCCGATGGGCGGCGGCCCGGTCGAGTTGGACGTGCTCGAATCGGCCCGGCGCGAGCTGCGCGAGGAAACCGGCCTGCTCGCCGCCCGCTGGACGCGCATCGCCCGGCTGCACACTTCCAACTCGGTAACCGACGAGGAAGGCTTCGTCTTCCTGGCCCAGGAGCTGACCCAAACCGCCTGGGAGCCGGAAGAAACTGAAGACCTGCGCCTGTGGAAGCTGCCGCTGGCCCAGGCCGTGGAAATGGCCATGCGCGACGAGATAACCGATGCCATCAGCGTGGCCGGGCTGCTCAAGGCGGCCCGGCTGCTGGGGCTGGGTTGAGCGGGCTGAGCCAGGCGGAGCAGGCACGTTCAGATTCTGGCCAGAATCATGGGGTAGGTTTGCGCAGCGCGGCGAATTAGCCGCGACGCTCTTGGAGCAAACTCATTTGGCTTTTTCATGAAAAAGATGCCCGCCAATACGCCACTCTTCCGAGTGATGGAAATATGCGCCTCGCCCTCCATAGACGAAGCGCGCCAACTCGCGTGAGCACCACCCCTGCCCCCACCCCGCCCCCCGCTCCCACCCGCCGCCGCTGGGCGCTGCTGGCCGGGCTGCTGCTGAGCTTCGTCGGCCCCTGGGTGCTGTTCATCAACATCGCCGAAGACATTTGGGAAAGCGGCGGCTTCGTCGGCGACGTGACCATTCTGCGTTGGGAGCACGCCCACGCCACGCCAGCGCTCGACCGGCTGGCCGTGGGCCTGAGCACGGTGGGCGGGCCGGGGCCGATGCTGGGCTTGGCCGCCGCGCTGCTGGCCGGCTTCTGGTTGGGCGGGCGGCGGCGGGCGGCGGGGCTGTTCGCGCTGGCCGTGGGCGGGGCGATGCTGCTCAACCTGGCCGTGAAGCTGGCTTTCGGGCGGCCCCGACCGACACTGTGGGTGTCGATTCTGCCGGCCACGTACTACTCGTTTCCGAGCGGGCACGCGATGGGGTCGGCGGCGGTGGCGGCGGCGCTGGGGTTTTTGTTGGCCGGCTGGCGCGGACGCTGGGCGCTCTGGCTGGGCGGGGCAGCGTTCGCGCTGGGCGTGGGCTGGTCGCGGGTGTATCTGGGCGTGCACTACCCGTCGGACGTGCTCGCCGGCTGGGTCGGCTCGCTGGGCTGGGTCGGCGGGTTGCACTTGCTGTTTTCGCCGGCCCTGAAGCAGCTGCGCGCCTGGGGGCGGCGGTTAGTGGTGAGTGGTTAATGGTTAGTGGTTAATTTATTGTCATTCGGTGCTTTATGTACTATAAAAAGCTAAATTAACCACTAATAATGAAACTGCTGCTCATCGAAGACGAAGCCGCCCTGCGCCAAACGCTGGCCGCGTCGCTGCGCCAGAACGGACACGTGGTCGAAACGGCCGCCGACTACGGCCAAGCCCACGAGAAAATCAAGCTTTATGACTACGACTGCGTGCTCGTGGACCTGACTTTGCCGGGCGGCGACGGGCTGGATTTGGTGCGCACGCTCAAGGCCGATAAGTCGGCGGCCGGGGTACTGATTCTCACTGCCCGCGACGGGCTGGACGACCGGGTGCGCGGCCTCGACCTGGGGGCCGACGACTACCTGATTAAGCCTTTTCACCTCTCGGAATTGAACGCCCGGCTGCGGGCCTTGCTCAGGCGGCGGCAGTTTGGGGGCCAGCAGACGCTCGTGTTTCGGGAGCTGACCGTGTGGCCCGACGCGGCCGAAGCGCGCGTGCGCGGCGCGCTGCTGCCCCTCACCCGCAAGGAATACGACCTGCTGCTGTATCTGCTGGCCAACCCCGGCCGGGTGCTCACCAAGGAAGCCATCGCCGAGCACCTGAGCGGCGACCAGGTGGACACGGCCGACTCGCTCGACTTTATCTACTCACACCTCAAAAACCTGCGCAAGAAGCTGGCCGAGCTGGGGGCCGAAAACTACATTCGGACGCTGTACGGGGTGGG
>Ga0123336_10002940_pt1 | contig 14551 bp, 9 predicted proteins | sample SSSSmetaG_FD_96466 | JGI IMG/M metagenome (GOLD analysis project Ga0123336, IMG submission 96466) | Glacier valley bacterial and archeal communities from Borup Fiord, Nunavut, Canada, to study Microbial Dark Matter (Phase II) - ​SSSS metaG | ecosystem: Environmental > Aquatic > Freshwater > Ice... | reverse complement strand
TACCTGCCATACCCGAATTCTGGCTCACCGAAAGACCGGGAACCAAACCGGATAATCCGGATGAAACGTTTGTAAGTGAGCGGCTGGTAATCTTATCGTCAATCTTAACTGATGCCACAGCGCCGGTCAGATTGACCTTCTTCTGCGTACCAAAGCCGACAACAACAACCTCTTCAACACCGACCACATTGGCTTCCATAACAACAGACAATGTTGTATTCGCACCTAAAGTTATTTCCTGCGATGTTAATCCAACGAAAGAAAACACCAGCGTTTTGGCACCGGCAGGCACAGAAAGCGAAAACTTCCCTTCAACATCTGTGACAGTTCCAATGTTTTGGCCCTTAACCACAACAGCCACTCCGGGAATAGAGGTACCATTCTTCTCGGTAACTGTTCCGGAATACATCTTATTCTGTGCCACCGCTGAAAGACCAGCGAGCAGCCATGGAATAAGAACCATTAGTAATTTAATAAAAACTCGTTTTCTTTTCATAGTTTGATAATTAATAATACATAAAACTTCAATTTATTGATTTAGTTTTTCAAAATTTGCCTGTCGCAGCAACGCCTCCAGGTAATAGTAATCGGCATAATTTATTGGAACGTCAATTTCAGAATTGTGTGGAAATGATCCGGTTGAATGACCAAGAAGGAATCCTTTATTCTCGCCAGGTTTTGACGAATAATCACGTCCCAGACTTTTAAGTATCTGATCAGCTGAGTGGATGTAGAATTCTTTTTTCTGCGGAACAAACTGAGCCAGTTCATAAAGCGCTGAAGCAGTAATTGCAGCTGCAGAAACATCTCGCGGTCGTGATGGAGTCGCTGGCGCATCAAAATCCCAGAAAGGAATTTTATCAGCAGGGAGGTTAGGGTGGTTCAGAATAAAGTCAGCAATTTTTTCCGCCTGGTAGAGGAAACTCACAATCCCGGTTTCGCGGTAACACATCGAATAACCGTACAATCCCCATGCCTGCCCACGTGACCATGCAGAAGCATCTGAAAATCCCTGGTGCGTATTCTTCTTAATGACAGCTCCCGTTATTGTATCGTAATCGACAACATGAAACGAACTGTTATCAGCCCGGAAATGGTTGGCGAGTGTTGTTTCGGCATGTTTAACGGCAATATTAGAATAAAGCTGATCACCAGTTTGTTTCGAAGCCCAGAAGAGGAGTTCAAGGTTCATCATATTATCTATGATGACCGGGAATTGCCATTTATCCTTGTTGTGATCCCACGAACGGATGGCGCCAATTTTCTCATTAAACCGGGTGGTAAGTGTTTTTGCAGATTGAATCAAAATATCGCAATACACAGAATCCTTTGTAATCCGGTAACCTTGTCCGAAGCTGCACATCATTTTAAATCCCATATCATGGGTATTACCATTCAATTTTTCTTTTTCAAGTGGTAATGTAAATTGACGCGCCAGCTGTTTCAAGGCTGTATCGCCGGTCAGCTCGGACGCCTGCCATAATGACCCGGCATAAAACCCGCTGCACCAGTCTTTCGAAGGGACCGCTTTTAAAGAACCGTCAGTGTTCAGGCTCCTGACAGAAACGACTTCTTTACCTGTATCGCGTATCAAAGCTTTGGTCTCGTTGAAATTCGCAGCTAATAACTTTAATTGATTTTTAATCTGGCTATCAGAAATGCGCTCGAGTTTGCTGCCCGATTGACATGCCGACATCAAAAATAAGAAGATAGCAAGAGGTAATACCAGCTTTGTAAGGCTCATAAATGTTAGTAGTTAATCTGGGTTTAGCAATTCGGAAAATACAATCTTCCAGTCCAAAAGTAACCTGGCCGATACTTCAATGTCGAACAATCATGTTGCAGTTTATATCAATTTTGTGCCATCCTATAAGATATGTCTCACATTTGAAACATTTGTTAAAAAATGTTTATTGCCCGCTTTGAAAAACTTCCCGAATGATTACTTTCGCTTCTTTGAAGAATCAACCAAATGAGAAAGGGAATCCTCATCCGAAAAGCTTCCTGACGACTATTGTCAGTGGTAACATCGCAATTCAGGATTAACTGACTCACATCAGTCCAGGCAATATGTATTTACTTTTCAGAAATATAACCAATATTAAAAATTCAACGTATTTCAATACACTGCGATTTATATTTCAGTTATTCCTGATTTTATCAATCGGAAATACGGTTTATGCGAACGTTGAGGATTTCAAAATCAAGCGGATTTCGCCCGAAGGAGGTTTTACTTTCGAAGCAATTAGCTCTATTTGCGAGGATAAATATGGATTTATATGGTTTGGTTCGAACAATGGCCTTTATCGTTACAATTCAGCAGAAACGGTAAAGTTCATCAATTCCCCGGATGATAAAACATCGGTTCAAGGAAACTACATCAGGTCACTCTATCTGGATATGAAACATGAAATCTGGATATCAGCAGATCATGGACTTTCAGTATTCGATTATCAATGCGAATGTTTCAGGAGATTCCAGTTTCATGACGCTGCCGGTAACCCAAAAGGATTAAATGTTCTGCAAATTCTTCAGACTGCCGATAGTACTTATTGGATGGTTGATAGTTCCGGATTTTCCCGTATCGATTTTAAAACAGGCATCGTTTCTTATTTGCCGTTACCCGATGCTTATAAAACCGACCGGATCAGGATTGCAGCTAAAACGGAAAAGGAAGATCGGATATGGCTTGGAGGAACTAACGGCGGGATCTATTATTGCGATCCGCCCTATCAAAAAATCGACTTTTTTGCTCATGCAAGAAATCAGAATATAATTACCATTTTACCTGATGGCAATAATATCTGGATAGGCTACGACTGGGGAGGTGCCGACCGGTTCACGCGCCAGGGAGAATTAGCCGATCATTTCGAGGATAATATCGAAGGAAAGAATAAAATTCCGAGTTCACGTGTCCGGTCTATTTTCAAATACAAGAACGAAATCTGGCTGGGCACCTTCAAAGGATTAGTCCGGATGAATGAGAATGGCATGGAAGTGGTTGAAAAAGAAAAGTACACCGGATTAACAAACAATAGCATTTACCAGATTTACCGGGATTCCAAAAATGGAATTTGGATTGGTACCTGGTCCGGCGGATTGGGTTACATCAATAAATGGTCGAATAACTTCGAACACTTCAAACGTGAATCAAACGACAATTCACTAAGCGATAATGTGGTTAGCAGTTTCGAAGAAACCGAAGAAGGAAAGATTATCATTGCAACCGAGGAGGGGCATCTCAATTTTTTGGATCGCTCTGGACATCAGTTTACCGATGTCCAGATAAAAGGACCATCCGGAAAGATTAACCATATCAAATCATTGAACCTTGATAATAAAGGTACATTATGGATCGGGACATACGCAGGAGGCATATTTTATCAGCTCAAAGGGGCTAAAGATTACCAAAAATTTAACAAGATTGATGATTTTAAAGAGCAATTCTATGATATCAAAGCCTCCGACGAGGGGGTATGGTTTGCATCTTCAATAAGGGGGTTGTTTTATTTCGATTACCAAACCGGAAAGGTCAAACAGTATTCCGCCAACAATTCAGACCCTGAATCACTGTCTGCCAATTCCGTCAGATCGCTTTTAATAGATTCGAAAGGAAATATTTGGGCAGGTACAGGCAATGGCCTAAACAGAAAAAACAAGGGCTCTGAACGTTTCGTAAGGTACTTTTACAACCCGGATGAGAAAAATAGGATTAGCAGCAACAATATCTATTCGCTGTTCGAAGATTCGAAACAAAACATCTGGATTGGAACCGCCGGTGCAGGAGTCACCATTTACGATCCAAAGACCGGACTCTTCTCTCAACTTTCGAAAAAGGATGGCCTCCCCGGAAATGACGTTTATGGAATACTTGAAGACAACAACGGCGTGATCTGGATGAGTACGGAAAACGGATTAGCTGGCTGGTCGCCTGTAAAAAAGAGTTTTCGAAACTTCGATTATACCGATGGAATCCAGGGGAACCAATTTAATCCGGGTGCCGCATTTAAAGCGAAAAACGGAGAACTGTTTTTCGGAGGTTCGAACGGATTTACGCGGTTCGATCCAAATCAGATCAAGGAAAATCCGGTGGTGCCCAAAGTAATTATTACCGGGCTCGAAATAAACAACCAGACAGTTAATCAGTTAAATGAGCCAAATATAATCAGGCAGTCAATTATGACGCTTGATCATCTTAAATTGAAGTACAACCAAAACTCTTTGAGGTTCACTTTTATTGCCAATAATTTTCTTTTACCGCAAAAGAACAGGTATAAATATCGCCTGACAGGTTATAGTCCCGACTGGATTGAAATTCAAAACGACAACAAAGCCATCTTTACCAAAATTCCACCTGGCGATTACGTTTTTGAAGTAATTGCTTCTAATAATGATGGCAAATGGAATGACATGCCGACCATGTTACATATTACGATTCACCACCCTTTCTGGAGAACAGTTTATGCTTATCTTATCTACCTGATTATCCTGTTCGTGATTTTCTATTTCCTTCAACGGGAATTAAGACTCAGAAACCGGCTTAAAAATTCAATTCTGCACGAAAGGATTCAGCGCGAAAATGAGGAAAAACTGCACCAGCTGAAACTCCATTTTTTCACCAATATTTCGCACGAGTTCCGGACACCGTTAACACTGATTCTTTCACCCCTTTCGCTGCTCAGGAAAAAGCTGACAGGACAGGATGAGCCAATGGAACACATTAATATGATCGAAAATAATGCTAACCGGCTGATCAGGCTGGTCAATCAAATCCTCGACATACGAAAGATCGAGCTTGGCAAAATGGACTTTCACCCGCTTCCATTCGACATTGTCGCACTGTGCCAGGAGGTTTTCCAATGTTTTTCATACCAGGAAAATGACCGGAAATTCAGTTTTCATTTTGAATCAGACTTCTCTTCACTCTTTATCATGATTGAACCTGATAAAATAGACAAATTGATCTTCAACCTTCTTTCGAATGCAATGAAGTACACAAAAGAGGAAGGAACCATTCAGCTTTCAATTAAAAACCCGGGCTGGCAAACGGATACAACTACCGACCAGCAACATTTCCGAATCGGCAATCCTCCCGAAGGTGAATGTGTTACAATCATCGTAAAAAATGAAGGGTCTGGAATAGCACCATCCGTTTTGCCGCATATTTTCGATCGGTTTTACCAGGCTCCGGGTCAGCTCTCTGGCACAGGAATCGGGTTACATCTTTGCAGCGAATACATTTTAATGCACCATGGTCAGATTGAAGTTTTTACAGGTGAAGATACAGGAACGTCATTCTTTGTCAGGCTTCCGGTTACACATGATGAACTTGGAAAAGGAATTCACAAAGCATTTGTTCAAACCTCTCTTTATGAAGAACAACAATTTCAAACGATACCCGATCAATCGTCAATTATAAAAACAGGGAAAGAGGCTACAATTTTGGTTGTGGAAGATAATAAAGAAATGCAGAAATTTCTAAAAACCATCTTATCTGATTCCTACCATGTAATTACAGCAAATGAGGGAGTTGAAGGCCTGGCAAAGGTGAAGGAGTTTCATCCAGATCTGGTCATTACCGATGTGATGATGCCCGGAATGAATGGCACCGCTTTTTGTCATGCGCTGAAAAAAGACCTGGAAACCAGCCATATACCTGTATTGATGCTTACCGCGCTTTCATCCGTTGAAAATCAGATGGAAGGGTTCGAAACCGGTGCCGACGACTATATCGTCAAACCGTTTGACGACCGCATCCTGTCGGCAAGAATTCGCAACTTGCTCGAATCCAGAAAAATGCTTCGCGAGAAATTCACGAATGCACAGGGAGAGTGGCGCGAAGCAATGCAAACACTAAAACCCGATCATGAATTACTCGAAAAGGCAACTGCAATCCTCGAAAATCACCTGACAGATGTTCTCTTTTCTGTCGATTTGCTTGCCTCGGAGCTTGGACTAAGCAGAAGCACACTTCACCGGAAGCTTAAAGCCCTTACCAACCAGTCAGCAACGGAATTTATGAAATTCGTAAGGATCAATAAATCAATCAAGTTAATCGGGAACGGAATGACCAACATCGATGAGATTTGTTTTAAAGTCGGATTCAATTCACATTCCTATTTTTCGATGTGCTTTAAAAAACAACTGGGCCAAACACCGTCGGAATATATCAGCCGGATAAAAAGAGATGCGAAACAGTAAATTAGTTTCCATGATCATATAATTCACACCGATCCGGAATACCAACGAATTGCAGATTATATCATAAATAATCCTGCCAATTGGGAACAGGATAAATTTTACAGGAATGAATTATGCACGACGTAAAGACGGACGGCCGTCCGTCTCTACAACATGATATTGCATCCCAAAACATACACCATCCAAAATTCGGGGTTGCATATCGCCCACTAAAATCAATTTCATCGTTTGTGGCAGGTTTTAAATCGATAGTAACGGTACACGCGCGAAAAATTCATGCTGATTTCTCAAAAAATCTGAAAAAACTGCCCCCCGTCAAAAACAAAGCCCGACAAATGCCGGGCTTTGCAAGACAAACACAAATAGAAACCTTAAACCTGCTCCATTATTATTTCAACAACAGCGAGTTCGCCGCTTACCACGTTCACTGTTTCGTTTACCACCTTAAAACCAGGTTTTTTTGCATCGATAGAATAGGTTCCATCAGCTATATTTTTATAATTGCAGCCACCGGCCTTGGCCGTTTTCTTCATAATTTTACCCTTCCCCGATGCAGTTATCATTTTTAAATCGGAGCTGGCAGGCATCAGGATTAAGGTAACGTTTGGCTCAGGCTTACCGCTTTGTGCATTGATCGTCTTGACCTTTAATGCCAAAGAGCCGCGGCCTGTTTCAATTACCATGCGTACTTTCGTATATTCATTGTAAAAATGAGGTTGGCTTGTGCGTACAATTTCTACCAGGGTATCAATCTTAGCCCAATTCGTACGTAAAGTTTTAAACAAATCCGAAAGTCTCGTTGTGGCTTCTCCGCTATCTGTTGTACTTAATCTCCCTTTTGGGATCGTATTGTTAAAAACGTTGATTGCAGTTTGCAGGTTCGTAATAATCGCTGCCGTTACACCATAATCCGTCAATAAAGCAACGTAAATACTGGCATTCTCACAGATCACCCTGCAACTGCTCACGAGTTTTTGATCGGACGATTTTTTAAAGTCGCTATCTTTATAATTCACCAAATTAAGCAGCCCAATGTTATTCGAATTGGTTGCGTAGGCAACTACCCTACGGCTAATATCACCAGCCTGCAAAATAAGTGTTCCGCGCAATTGTTTCTTCGCAATAGTATTGCCGCTGTTATCGGCTTCCTGTTTCACCAGCTCCAATTGGATCTGCCCATTTGCTGTCTGGATCTCGTCAAAGTAAGTAGCAAATTGTGGCAGGCTGATAGTAATTTCTTCATTGGCATTTAGGTAATTTACCGAAGCCAATGACATTTTCAAGTAACTCTCTTGTTTGTTCGTCATAAAATTCCGATTTTTACAGTTATTATTAGATTATTTCATGTTGCGGCATCGCCAATTCTCAACATTTAAGTGCTAAAATATAAAATAATAATCCGATATCCAAATTTTTTCGAGATTTTTTATAAACACATATTCCACCGGCTGAATGGCTTATAAACTTCCCCTGATGGATTCCGGTATCATTTAAAAAACATTCCAATTTATTAAAAATGCTTCCGGCACCCGACAGATGGCTTGCGGCATCCGACAGATGGCTTGCGGCATCCGACAGATGGCATGCGGCATCCGACAGATGGCATGCGGCACCCGACAGATGGCTTGCGGCATCCGACAGATGACTTCCGGCACCCGACAGATGGCTTGCGGCATCCGACAGATGGCTTGCGGCATCCGACAGATGGCTTGCGGCATCCGACAGATGGCTTGCGGCATCCGACAGATGGCATGCGGCACCCGTCAGATGGTTTCCGGCACCCGACAGATGGTTTCCGGCACCCGACAGATGGTTTCCGGCACCCGACAGATGGTTTCCGGCACCCGACAGATGGCTTGCGGCACCCGTCAGATGGTTTCCGGCATAAATGAGATGAATCTGATCAGGCTTAGTGGCACGAAAAGGTTCTAATATTTATTCCGTTTCTACTGAGGTTTATTCTTTTACAATAAGGTTTTTAAAACATTGTCCTTAAAATAATCCGATCGAAACTAATCTGCAATACGCCAAATAATACCTTCTTACAAATCGTAAGTAATAAAACAATTGGATTGTTCCAATATTCAATGTTCAGGAAAAAAATATTCCTATTTTTGCAAAGCAATTTTCCCACAAATGTGGTTAAAGATTTAAAAGACAATAGTTTTAAATAACTAAAACGATCGTTAAAATGAAGGTATTCAAATTTGGAGGAACATCCGTCGGATCTGTTGAAACGATGAGGACCGTGATGAACCTGATTGCGGATGGCGAACAAAAGCTGGTTGTATTATCGGCAATGGCCGGAACAACCAATAAGCTGGTTGAAATTTCTGACTATCTGTCTAAAAAGAACAAAGAATCGGCGTTGGGTATTATCAATTCCCTTGAAAAAGAATATTACAATGTCGTGTTCGATCTCTATGCAACCAAGGAGATGAAAGATCAGGGAAAACAGGTCCTTTCAGAACGTTTTGATGTGATCAAATCGTTCACCTCAGGCGTATTTCCTGAACACGGGGGACGGGCTTTACTGGCACAGGGCGAGCTGATCTCGACTGCTTTGTTCACATTGCTGATGCAGGAAGCCGGTTATAATGCCTTGTTACTCCCCGCCCTCGAATTCATGAAGATTGATGGCGATAAAATGCCCGACAACTATTACATCAAGGATAAACTCAATGCGTTATTGAAAAGCGCTCCGAAAGCCGATTATTACATCACACAAGGTTTTATCTGCCTGAATGAAGCAGGTGAAATTGATAATCTTCAGCGCGGTGGTTCCGATTATACAGCAACTTTGATCGGAGCGGCTCTCAATAGCGAAGAAGTTCAGATCTGGACCGATATTGACGGATTTCATGATAATGATCCGCGATATGTCGAAAATACGAAGAAAGTTGACACCCTCTCGTTTAATGAAGCATCTGAACTGGCTTATTTTGGCGCAAAAATTCTGCATCCCCAAACGGTATTACCTGCCATGATGAGTGGTATTCCCGTCAGACTAAAAAACACAATGAATCCGCCTGATCCCGGAACACTGATTACCTCGCACAGCAAGACAAAAGGGATTAAAGCCGTTGCAGCGAAGGATGGCATCACTGCCATAAAGATCAGGTCGGGACGAATGTTGAACGCCTATGGATTTATCAAGAATATTTTCGAGATATTTGAATTTTTCAAAACCTCAATAGATATGATTACGACCTCCGAGGTGGCTTTATCATTGACAATTGACGATCCGAAACACCTCGATGAAATTGTTGCGGAACTGAAGGAATATGGGAAAGTTGAAATTGACCGAAACCAAACCATCGTTTGCATCGTAGGAAACATGATTGCTGAAGAAAAAGGGTTTGCTGCAAAAGTTTTTACTGCGCTGGAAGAAATTCCAATTAGAATGATTTCGTATGGAGGGAGTCGCAATAATATTTCTTTACTGATAAATACAAACGACAAAAAAGCGACTCTTCAGGCGCTTAGCAATAAGTTGCTGAATGCTTAAGGATTTAAAAATATCATTAAACAAGGTTCCGTTGAAATAATGAGACTTTAAGTCGAAAAACAGATTGATAGATTGCTGGAATCGTTATAAAAAAGATGATTAAAAGACCGACATAACAGTAGATTTTTTCAGAAGTATTCATTTCTTCAAATTAAATAAAAGCAAATAATTTAAATGATAAATTATTGGTTTTTATTGATGTATTTATGATTACTGATTTAAAAATACGACATTATGAAAAACATCTTTTCTGTAGTTTTTCTACTCTGCTCATTTGTTTGCTATTCACAAAAACCAGACACAACACAGTCAGAAAGCTGGAAAAAAATCTATCGGGCCAGCGCCACAAGAATTAATGACCTTGTTCATACAAAACTCGATGTAAGCTTCGATTATTCAAAATCATGGATGTATGGCAAGGCATGGATCACGCTTCATCCCCATTTTTATGCGACTGATTCATTAAATCTCGATGCCAAAGGCATGACGATCAACGAGGTTTCAATGATTAAAGCGGGTGGACCCATTCAGCTGAAATATGTATATGATGGCCACAACCTTCGTATCACTCTCGACAAGACTTATAACGCAGGTGAAAACTATACTGTTTTTATTGATTATATTTCTAAGCCTGATGAAATCAGAATTAATGGGAGCAAGCCAATGTCAGACCGTAAAGGGCTGTATTTTATTAATCCCCTGGGTAAAGAAAAAAACAAACCCAAACAAATATGGACGCAAGGAGAAACTGAATTCAACTCGGTATGGTTTCCCACCATTGATGAACCCAATCAGAAAACGACGGATGAAATCAGCATGACAGTTCCGGATATCTACCAGACGCTGTCGAACGGAATATTGATAAGTCATAAAAAACATAGGAACGGAACCCGAACAGATACGTGGAAAATGGATTTGCCGCATGCTCCTTACCTGATGATGATAGCAGTTGGTGAATATTCGATCATTAAAGACAGTTATAAAGGCAAGGAGGTAAGTTATTACGTTGAAAAAGAATATGCTCCTGTTGCCAGAAAAATATTTGGTTATACTCCGGAAATGATTGATTATTTCTCGCGGATAACAGGTGTTGATTATCCATGGGCCAAATATGCACAAATTGTTGTCAGGGGTTATAGTGGTGCGATGGAAACGACAACTGCCACTTTGCACGATGAATATGCGCAACAGGATAAAAGACAGTTGATCGACGAAAATTTTTGGGAAACCATTATTGCCCATGAACTTTTTCATCAATGGTTCGGGAATTATGTCACAAACGAAAGCTGGAGCAACCTTTCACTAAACGAATCGTTTGCTGATTTCAGCGAAAGCTTATGGACAGAGTATAAACATGGCAAGGATGCCGGTGATGAGCTAAGCTATAATAAGATGAATGATTATTTGCGTTACGGTAGTCAGGAAAAAGATCTGGTCCGTTTTTATTACAAAGACGAGGAGCAAATGTTTGATGCCGTAAGCTATCAGAAAGGTGGACGAGTGCTGAATATGCTCATGAACTATGTTGGCGATCGTGCTTTTTACAAATCATTAAATCTTTACCTTACAACCAGGAAATTTCAACCGGCCGAGGCACACGATCTGCGTCTCGCTTTCGAAGAAGTTACCGGGCAGGATCTGAACTGGTTCTGGAACCAGTGGTATTTTGGCAGCGGACATCCAAAGTTGGAGATCAGTTATGATTACGATATAGCAGCTAAAACCGCTAAAGTATTTATAAAACAGAATCAGCCTGATAAGCTATTTCGTTTTTTAATCGCTGTGGATGTGTACCAGGGTGCTGAAAAGAAGCGGTATAAAGTATGGGTAGATCAAAAAGAAGACACACTCTCCTTCCCTGCTGCTTCCAAACCAGATCTGATCAACGTTGACGGAGACAAAATATTGCTTTGCGAAAAAACAGACCATAAAACCCTGGATAATTACATTTTCCAATATGAACACGCAGGACTGTATGTTGACCGGCGGGAAGCTGTTGAATATGCCGCAGAGAACCAAACGAAGGATACGAATGCATTGGATTTGCTGAAAACCGCTATGAATGATAAGTATCAGGGATTAAGAATCTATACGATAGAGCAGTTAAAGGTTCAAAATGATACTATAAAATATGCAGTAGAACCCCTTTTATCCAGTATTGCTCAGAATGATCCGAAATCGTTGGTGAGGGCTGCTGCAATTGAGGCACTCGGAAAGTATAAAAAAGATACTTACAAAGAATTATTTCTGAAATCAATCAATGATTCCTCCTATGCGATTGCCGGCAATGCATTGCTTGCGCTGGGAGCTATTGATAGTATTACTGCTCTCGCGAAGGCGAAAGGATTTGAAACTCAATATGTCAAAGGTACTCTCTCCCATGCTATCACTAAAGCGGTGTATTTGTATTCCTTAGAAAGTGAGTTTGATACGCTTGCTGCCCAATTTGATAACATGCCGGTAAGTTATGCAAAAAATAGGATCGTCCACATCTTCGCCAACTTTCTGAAGAGAGTGAATAATACCGATAATTTCAAGAAAGGCATTGATATGATTGTGAGTTTCCGTGATTCGATTCCGCTGCAGAATCAGGAATTTGCGTTGCCTTACATAAATGGTACCGTCTTAAAAGAAATAGCTACATTAAAGCAATCCCTGGGAATGACTGAACAGGCAGAATATGTAAATTCGAAAATACCAGCAAAACCGAAAGATCAAACAGCTTTTGAAGTTGCTACAGAAATTCTGCAAAGATATCCCGGCGAATACGACAATAATCTCGAAACGTTCAAAGTATCCTTAAAGGATGATAAAACTTTGAAACTCATTTCCGCAAATGGGTCTGAAATGGAATTAACCGCACTTTCAAAAGATAAATTTTCAGTTAATGATATGAAAGACTATTCGGTAGAATTTACGTGCAACGAAAAGAAAGAGGTAAATAAAATGCTATTCATGTTCTCAGGCGGACAAGTTAAAGAGCTTAAGCGAAAATGAGTATTGACGCCAACAAATATTGTTAATATGTGCTTTTTACAAAATCTTTATCTGATCATGATCGAATTATTACAGCTCAAGTTCATCCAGACCATCGTATACTTTAACGCCTGATTTTATTAGCCGCTCCTTCGACTGGTGTCCTTTCGCAATAAGTACACATTTACAACCGATTGCCTGGGCTACTTCAAAGTCGTGAATAGTGTCTCCGACCATCAATGTTCGTTCAGGATTCAGACCTCGTTTACTGATGAGCGACTTGCCGTTCGCCACTTTTGAAACGGCGTAATGATTGTTCAAACCACACAAATCTTCAAAAAAATGGTCGATTCCATTATCATTCACCGTCTTTTCGAGTTGCTCCTGCTCCATTGCCGACAGGATAAATTGCCGAAAACCCTGTTCTTTCAAGCGGTTTAATACCTGGATGACGTCATCGTGCAGGCCACAGGTTTCAACCGCTTTATTATATATCGTAATAAACTGAATGGCTGGAATTTCGAAAGGCTCATTTATCAAATCGAATCCGATCTGCTCATAATAGTCACGCACCGGAAATGTAAATACATCAAGATACCTGTCAACTGTGAGCAGTGTCAGATTTCTGTCATTCAACAACTTATTAATGGTTTCGACTACGATATCGACATCGTTTAACAAAGTGCCGTTCCAATCCCAGATGACCGAATCAAATTTCACTTCTGATCGTTGTGACAGCAGTTTTCGAAACTAAGCACCGGCATGGAATACATTTTAAGCCATAACTCCATCGCCTCTTCACGGTCTTCGTTTACAAGTTTTAACCGCTGATGCGTCAGTTCAATATACAACCGCTGTTCCTCGGTAGTATATTGCTCGACATACTTATTGCAATTATAGTATAAATCGTAGGCGATGTAATTGTTGGGAAAGAGCTTGTAGTTTGTATAAATCTGCGAATCGATGTAATCTGCAAGACGTTTTAACCGATCATTAATATTTCCCTCTTTTAAAAGACCTTTAAGAGCGGCATGGCTGATCGGTGCGCCGAACTGAATCTGAATTCTCCCTTTTTGGTTTTTCAAACCACTGACCATGCTGAGTAAATCATCCTTCTCCGATTTGTGGAAATCGGGGTCAGCCTGACGTTTTAAAAGTTCAGCCACCTTTTCGTTACCGCAAGGTTCAATTTCGTAAGCAATCGACATTGGAACGATGCGCAATTCCTCGAATCCACGATTAAATTTACGTTTATTCGACATATTCAGCATTTTTAATAATGCCGGAGAAGTCAGATCCAGACCATCTTTTGAACGACCTTCGCGCTGTGCAATCCAAATTGAATTTCCGTTATTGGTGACTGTTTGCCTGATATAAGCAGAAAGAAGATTCGATGCTTCAAGCATTTGCCTGACAGGAATATTCCGTTTTACGATAAACGAACGATTAACCCTTGATAAATCCTCAATCCATTGATAAACAAGTAAATTACTTCCGATGGCAATTTCGGTCGACTTGTAACCAAATTTATACATTTCGACGTTGAGTAAGGCTGAATCGAGAACAATATCACGATGATTGGAAATAAACAAATAACTCTGATCTTTCTCCAGATGTTCGAGACCCCCAATAGTTAATCCCCGTGTACTGTTTTTGAGAATACTTTCAAGAAATGGGACCATAAACCTCAGCTGAAATGATTCAACATTTGTGGTTTGGCGCATAGACTCTCTGACTTCTTTTATCTTGGCTTCATCACCATAAAGGTTATTTAGTACCCTCGTAAACACCGGATCATCCAATAACCTTGTCATGATTGCCGGAACTTCTGCATCGTAATAAGGCCTTATTTCATCGAACTCGTTC
>Ga0123336_10002938_pt1 | contig 14553 bp, 15 predicted proteins | sample SSSSmetaG_FD_96466 | JGI IMG/M metagenome (GOLD analysis project Ga0123336, IMG submission 96466) | Glacier valley bacterial and archeal communities from Borup Fiord, Nunavut, Canada, to study Microbial Dark Matter (Phase II) - ​SSSS metaG | ecosystem: Environmental > Aquatic > Freshwater > Ice... | reverse complement strand
CGAAAGGATCGCTTCCTTGCGGATGGTACAAGGCTACTTGCCGGCCGAGGTGAGGCACACCGGTTGAAACTTCGGAAAAGTGGGCGACCAGCTCGCCCATCCTCTCAGCTACATCATCGCGATGGATCACTCCGGCCAGGCCGAGGAAGCGGCGTGGCGGGTCACGGCGGACTTTGAGTTCTGACATATCGACACCACACTGATTAAATGCCGCTGAAACTGAAATGCTTGCTCAAGCCAATCGGTCGCCGCCCCTGGATCACGGTATCGCAGCGACGAAAAGGTTTTGTCGCCGTCGCCTGCCCGGCCGGCGATCTGCCAGTTGCGCTACCAGCTTTTGCGGTTGCAGAAAAGCGGCAGCGCCGACCGAAGTTGGGCGCAAGCCGACAATTAAGACACATGCGGGCGGCTTTATTCCCGTAACACTTCCGCCTTTTAATACGGCCAGTAGCCCAGCATAAAGGATGACGACGCGCGGCGAAGGCGTTACCAACGCTAGCATGGGGCCGACACCGATCATCTGTGCGCTGATCGGCTACGTCCTCGGCGCGATCCCGTTCGGGCTCCTCCTGACGCACGCGGCCGGTGCGGGCGATCTGCGAACCATCGGCTCGGGCAATATCGGCGCGACCAACGTGCTGCGCACCGGGCGCAAGGGACTGGCGGCGGCGACATTGCTGCTCGACGGCGGCAAGGGTGCGGCCGCCGTGCTGATTGCGCGGTATTTCACCCACGACGAGCATATCGCCGCCATCGCCGGCTTCGCCGCGTTCGGCGGACATCTGTTTCCGCTGTGGCTCAATTTTCGCGGCGGCAAGGGCGTCGCGACGATGCTCGGGGTTAGCCTCGCCGGCTGGTGGCCGGCGGGCGTCGCCGCGCTCGCGGTGTGGCTGACGGGCGCGCTGGTGACGCGCTATTCGTCGGTCGGCGGCATGATGGCGGCGGTCGCGGCGGCGGTGCTGTTCACGATCGCCCGGACGACGGTGCCGCTCGATGGGACGTGGACGCTCGCGGCGTGGGCGATGGCGGCGCTGCTGATCCTGAAGCATGCCGATAATGTCCGCCGCCTGCGCGCCGGAACCGAAGCGAAGATCGGCGCGTGAGCACCACCGACGACGTCGCGCGCCTGCGCCTGATCCGCAGCGACAACATTGGGCCGGTGACCTACCGCCAGCTGCTGCGCCGGTTCGGGAGTGCGTCGGCGGCGCTCGCGGCCCTGCCCGACCTCGTCCGCCGCGGCGGCGGTAGCGCGCGGATTGCCAGCGCCGCCGACGCAGAAGCCGAGATCACCGCGGTGACGGCATTCGGCGGGCGTTTCCTGTTCGCCGGCGACGTCGATTATCCTTTCCTCCTCGCCCGCACCGAAACGGCCCCGCCCGCGCTCGCGGTAAAGGGCGACACGGCGCTGCTCGAGCGGCCGTCGGTCGCGATGGTCGGCGCGCGCAACTCGAGCGCTGCGGCGGTCCGCTTCGCGCGCGAGTTGGCGACTGCACTCGCCGAGGCCGACCTTGTCGTCGTTTCGGGACTCGCGCGCGGCATCGACGCGGCCGCACACTGGGGCGCGCTGGCGGGCGGCACGATCGGGGTGGTCGCCGGCGGGGTCGACGTGGTCTACCCGCCCGAGAATGCCGACCTGCAGGGCCGCATCGCAGCCGAAGGCCTCGTCGTCGCCGAAGCGGCGTTCGGCACGCAGCCGCAGGCGCGCCACTTCCCGCGCCGCAACCGCATCATCGCCGGGCTGTGCGCTGGGACCGTTGTCGTCGAGGGCGCGCTGAAGTCGGGATCGCTAATCACCGCGCGGATTGCCGCCGAAGCTGGGCGCGAGGTGATGGCGGTCCCCGGGTCGCCGCTCGACCCGCGGACGCAAGGGTGCAACCAGTTGATCCGCGAGGGCGCGACGCTGATCCAGTCGGCGGCCGACGTTGTCGAAGCGCTCGGTACCGTGTCGGGCGACATCGGCGGACGGCTGCTGTCGCCCGACGCGGCGTGGGACGCGGGTGCAACGACCGAGCCCCCCGCCGACGCCGACGACGCGACGCGCGAGGAGATCGTCCGGCTGCTGTCGCCGGTTCCCGTCGCGATCGACGAGCTGGTGCGCCAGACCGGCTGCGCGTCGGCGACGGTCGCAGGGGCGCTGCTCGACCTCGAACTCGCCGGGCGGATCGTGCGCCACGCCGGTGGCCGGGTCGCCGCCGGCTGACGCACCCCCCTTGCACGGCACCCCACATACCGCGTAGGGGCCGCCGCGCTTGGCCGGGTGGAGAGGTGCATGGAAGTCGTCATCGTCGAATCGCCCGCCAAGGCCAAGACGATCAACAAATACCTGGGCTCCAACTACGTCGTGCTGGCGAGCTACGGCCATGTCCGCGACCTGCCACCGCGCGACGGCTCGGTCGAGACCGACAACGGCTTTGCGATGCACTGGGAGCTGTACGCCGACAAAGCGCGCCAGCTGAAGGCGATCAGCGACGAGGTAAAAAAGGCCGACCGCGTCATCCTCGCGACCGACCCCGACCGCGAGGGCGAGGCGATCGCGTGGCACCTGCTCGAATGGATGACGGCAAAGAAGGGCTTGCTGCCCAAGGGCGGCGCGACGCGCGTCACCTTCAACGAAATAACGAAGCCGGCGATCCTCGCCGCGATGGGACGGCCACGCGATGTCGACGGCGATCTTGTCGACGCGTACCGGGCGCGGCGCGCGCTCGACTATCTCGTCGGCTTCAACCTGTCGCCCGTCCTTTGGCGCAAGCTGCCGGGGGCGAAGTCGGCGGGCCGGGTTCAGTCGGTCGCGCTACGCATCGTCGTTGACCGCGAGCGGGAGATCGAAACCTTCGTCAACCGCGAATACTGGACGGTCGAGGCGACCCTGGCGACCGTCGCCGGGGCCTCGTTCGTCGCGCGGCTGACGCACTGGAACGGCAAGAAGCTCGACCGCTTCGGCCTCAATGAAGTCGTCGCCGCACAACAGGCGCGGGCCGACGTCGAGTCGGGTAAATTCACCGTCAGCGCCGTCGAGACCAAGCCCGTCAGCCGCAACCCCTACCCGCCGTTCACCACCTCGACCATCCAGCAGGAAGCGGCGCGCAAGCTCGGCTTCACCGCGAGCCACACGATGCGCGTGGCGCAGGGTCTCTACGAGGACGGACACATTACCTACATGCGGACCGACGGCGTCCAAGTCGCCGGCGAGGCGATCGACGCCGCGCGCAAGGTCATCGCCGAGGACTTCGGCGGCGGCGAGCATGTCCTGCCCGCGCAGCCGCGACACTATGCGACCAAGGCCAAGAACGCGCAGGAAGCCCATGAGGCGATCCGCCCGACCGACCTCGCCCGCCGCCCGGGAAACGGGATTTCAGGCGACAACGGGCGGCTTTACGCGCTGATCTGGAAGCGGACGATCGCGTCACAGATGGCGTCGGCCAAGCTCGAGCGAACCGCGGTCGACCTGACCGACGACGCCGGCAAGGTGACGCTCCGCGCGTCCGGGCAGGTCGTCCTCCACCTCGGCTTCCTCGCCGTCTACACCGAGACCCAGGACGACGACGTCGAGGGCGAGGACCCGGAGGAGACGCGCCGCCTGCCCAAGCTGACGCAGGGCGAGCACCCGCAGGTCACCGCCGCCCGCGCCGACCAGCACTTCACCGAGCCGCCGCCGCGCTATTCGGAAGCGTCGCTCGTCAAACGGCTCGAGGAGCTCGGCATCGGCCGGCCGTCGACCTACGCCTCGATTCTCCAGACGCTCCGCGACCGCCTGTACGTTCGGATGGAGAAAAACCGCTTCTTCGCCGAGGAAAAGGGCCGGCTCGTGACCGCCTTTCTCGAACGCTATTTTGAGAAATACGTCAGCTACGACTTCACCGCCGACCTCGAAACGCGGCTTGATGAAGTGTCGGCCGGGAACCTCGACTATTTGAGCGTCCTCAGTGACTTCTGGGCTGATTTTCAACCGAAAACGAAGGAGGTGCTTGACATCCGGCCGTCCGACGTGACGGTCGCGCTCGACGAATTCCTGTCGCCGTTCCTGTTCCCGCCCAAGGCCGACGGCAGCGACCCGCGCCTGTGCCCGACGTGCGGCACCGGGCGGCTGGGCCTGAAGACCGGTAAGTTCGGCGCGTTCGTGTCATGCTCGAACTATCCCGATTGCCGCTACACCCGCCAATTCGGCGAGGGCGGCGAGCTGAAGGAGTCGACCGGACCCGTCGTGCTCGGCGACGATCCCGCTACCGGGCAACCGGTCAGCCTGCGTTCCGGACGGTTTGGGGCCTACGTTCAGCTCGGCGAGGACGGCGCGAAGGAAGATCCCAAGCCGCCGCGCGCGTCGTTGCCCAAGGACATGCCCGTCGCCGGGCCGGAAGATCTGGAGGTCGCGCTCAGGCTGCTCAGCCTGCCGCGGACAATCGGTGCACACCCCGAGACCGGCAGCCCGATCACCGCCAGCATCGGCCGCTATGGCCCGTACCTCGCCCACTCCGGCAAGTACGCCCGCCTCGTCTCGAGCGCGGAGGTGTTCGAGACCGGCATGAACTCGGCCGTCGCGAAGCTCGCCGATGCCGCCGCCAACCCCGGCCGCGCGCGCAACGCGCCGCAGCCGCTTCGCGAGGTCGGTCCGCACCCGGTCAGCGGCGCGGTCATCAAGCTGATGGAAGGCCGCTTCGGCCCGTACCTGACCGACGGCACGACCAACGCCAACGTCCCCAAGGGCGAAGACGGCATGGCGCTCACCCTCGACGCCGCCGTCGCGCTGATCGACGCGCGCGCGGTGCAGGGCACGGGGTCGGCGAAGGGCAAAAAGCCGGTCCGCAAGCCCGCGGCAAAGAAGATGCCGGTGAAGAAGATTGCGCTAAAAACGCCTGCCAATACGGCGAAGGCGCCTGCCAAGCCGCGCGCCAAGCAGGCGGGCTGACCAGCTCCGGTTCCGCCGCTCAGCCTGCCTGCGCGAGCGTCCGGCGGCGGAGCGCCAAGCCGACGAGGCCGAACCCGCCGATCATGAGGACCCACGTCGCGGGCTCTGGAGTCGGCGACCCGATCGAGATCGCCGACATGACGATCCCGTATCCCGACAGGGCGAACGTCTTGATGATCGCCGCTCCTGCGTCGATACCGCGAAAGGCAAAGGCGTCGATCGCGCCGGGCGTCGCAATCGGCGCGCTGGTGACGAGATCGTAACGCGCGATCAAGTCCCCTCGCATGTCGTACGCCGAGATCGTCGGGTGCGGCTGGAACGGTGCACCGCCGTCGAGCGGCGTGATATAATTGAAGCCGCTGCCGAAAGCCCGCACAGGATTGGCGAAGGTAAGCTTGATCATGCCGTTGACGTTGGTGCCGATGATCGTCGCGTTCACGATTGCGCCGTTGCCGCCAAGTACGTAGCCGCCCGTTCCCACCCTGTTGTCGCGGCCGAGAACCGACGGTCCCGACGAGGAGAACGTGACTCCGTTCCCAAGCGCGAGCGGACCGCTGGCGAAGTTGTACTGGTGGGCATAGGCCGAGCCGACGTTGATCACCGGCTTCCGGTAGGTACCCTGCGTCGTCAGCAGGGTCGCCGCCGAACTTGCGGTTGCGGCGACGAGCGACAGGCCGGTGATGACAAGCTTGAGCATGAAGCCCTCCCGAGCACGCCGCAGCTCGCGGCTGAGTTACAGTTGGGGCAACGGCCTGTGGCGGCCGACCTTAAGCGCGTCCGCCAATTTAACGCATCCGCAATGCTTGCACGTGGCCGCGTCCCGCCGCACAAGACGCCGGTGCCTCGCCGCCCGCCCGCTCTGCCGCCCGGCCTGCCGACGGCCGAGGCGGTCCTCGCCTTCATCGCGTCGTCGGCGACTCCCGTCGGCAAGCGCGAGATCGCCAAGGCGTTCGGCCTTCACGCGCAGGACAAGATCGCGCTGAAGGGGCTGCTCCGCGACATGGCAGACGCGGGGCAGCTCGACGCCGGGGCCAAGCGCACGGTCCACAAGGGCGGCGGCCTGCCCAAGGTCACCGTGCTCCGCGTCGTCGAGGTGGCGGACGGGGTGTTCGGCGTGCCCGACACGTGGGAGCGCAGCACGCCGCCGCCGCGCGTGCGCATCGTCGAGGGGACCAAGCGCGGGGCGCTGGGCCTCGGCGACCGCGTGCTGGCGCGGATCGAGGAAACCGGGCGCGGCCACAGCGGCTTCCCGATGAAGAAGCTTGCCAAGACCGAGGAGTTCGTCCTCGGCATCCTGCGCCAGGATGGTAGCGGTGGGGCCGGCGGGTACCGCCTCGTCCCCGTCGACAAGCGGGCGCGGATCGACTTCGTCGTCTCCGACCGCGGCGAGGCCGGGGTCGGAGACCTGGTGCTCGCCGAGCCGTCGGGCCGTGCTCCGCACCAGACGGCGCGGGTCATCGAGGTGCTCGGCGACCCGTTCGCACCGCGCAGCTTCTCGCTGATCGCGATCCACGCCAAGGGCCTGCCGCATCGTTTCTCGGAAGCCGCGACCGAGCAGGCGGAGCGCGCCGCGCACCAGCTCCTCGGGGACCGCGAGGACCTGCGGCATCTCCCCATCCTGACGATCGACCCCGCCGACGCGCGCGACCACGACGACGCGGTATGGGCCGCGCCGCGCCACTCCGCGGATGCGGACGACCCGAACTCCGGTGGCTGGGACGCGATCGTCGCCATCGCCGACGTATCGTTCTACGTGCCGGAAGGCAGCGCGCTTGACCGCGCGGCGCGCGAGCGAGGAAACAGCGTCTATTTTCCCGACCGCGTCGTGCCGATGCTGCCCGAGGTGCTGTCGGCGGATGCCTGCTCACTGGTCGAGGGGCAGGACCGCGCGGTGCTCGCCTGCCACTTGGGCGTCGCCGCCGACGGCACGGTGACCGGCCACCGATTCACCCGCGCGGTGATCCGCTGCACGACGAACATCGCCTATGAGGAGGCACAGGCGACGATCGACACTGGTGCCGGCGAACATCTGGCGGCGCTGCAGCCGCTGTGGAAGGCTTGGGGCGCGCTGGCACGTGCCCGCGACGCCCGGTCTCCGCTCGACCTCGACCTGCCCGAGCGCCGGGTCGAGCTTGATACGGGCGGCACCATCACCGCGATCGTCACGCGCGAACGGTTGGACGCGCATCGGCTGATCGAGGACTTCATGATCGCCGCCAACGTCGCCGCCGCGCAGGCGTTGGAAGCCAAGCGCACGGTGTGTATGTACCGTGTCCACGAGGCCCCGCCGCGCGAGAAACTGGTCGCCCTGAAGGATTACCTCGAGACGTTCGGCATCCCCTTCGCTCTCGGCCAGGTGATCGCGCCCAGGACGTTCAACGGTTTGCTGGCGAAGGTGAAAGGCGAGGCGTTCGCGCAGCAGGTCAGCGAGCAGGTGCTGCGAACCCAGACCCAGGCGTACTACTCGCCCGAGAACAAGGGGCATTTCGGCCTTGCGCTGCGCAGCTACGGCCACTTCACCTCGCCGATCCGCCGCTACGCCGATCTGATGGTCCACCGCGCGCTGGTGCGGGCGTACAAGCTCGGCGAGGACGGGCTGAGCGACGGCGAGGCCGCGCTGATGCCGCGGACCGGCGAGCATATCAGCATGACCGAACGCCGCGCGATGGAGGCCGAGCGCGAGACGGTCGACCGCTACGTCGCGGCGTACCTGTCGACCAAGGTCGGCGAGACGATGGCGACGCGGATCACCGGCGTCGCCAAGTTCGGGTTCTTCGCGACCGTCGAGGGGGTCGGCGGCGACGGGCTGGTGCCGGTCTCGACGCTGGGCGCGGAATATTTCGTGTTTAACGAGGACGCCCGCACGCTAGAGGGGAGCGCGAGCGGTACGCGCTACGCCGCCGGGCAGATGCTCGACCTGCGGCTGGCGGAGGCGAACCCGATCACCGGCGCGCTGCGCTTCGAGCTGCCGCTCGGCGAGGGCGAGGCCGCACCGCGGACCGATCGCGTTCGTACCGGACGGCGCGCCGGGCAGAGCCGCATTCCTACGGGCGTGCGGCGGGGGCGGCGGTCTTGACTTTGACGGGGCCGTTCGCCACTAGGCGCGGTCTGTCGCGCCCGGCCGCCGTGCGCTAACCCACAGGACCCGTCATGGCCAAGCCGACCACCATCAAGATCAAGCTCGTGAGCACCGCCGACACCGGCTACTACTACACGACCAAGAAGAACCCGCGGACGCAGACCGAGAAGCTGCTGTTCAAGAAGTACGACCCCGTCGCGCGCAAGCATGTCGACTTCAAGGAAGCCAAGATCAAGTAAGCGCCGGCAGCAGGAAAACCCTGTGGACTCCGCGCCGTTGCACGACGAAGCCGCGACGCTGGCGCTTCGTGTCCTCGCTCATATCGTCGGCGACGCCGATCTCGGTCCACGGTTCCTCGATCTTACGGGGCTCGACGTCGCGACGCTGCGGACCCGCGCGGGCGAGCCCGACGTGCTCGCAGCCGCGCTTGGCTTTCTCGAATCTCATGAGCCGAGCCTTATCGCGACCGCTCACGCGCTCGATGTTCAGCCCGCGGCGCTCGTCGCCGCGCGCGCGGTGCTGGCATGACGCGGCCGCTGGTGATCTGTGACTGTGACGAGGTGCTGCTTCATTTCGTCGGGCCGTTCGGCGATTATTTGCAGGCGGAGCACGATCTGACGCTTCACCTCGACAGCTTCGCGCTGAGCGGCAACATCCGCCGCGCCGACGGCTCGACCATCGAGGGCGCGGGGTTCCTGCCGCTGCTCAACGGCTTCTTCGACACGCACATGACGACCCAGACGCCCGCACCGGGTGCGGCGGCAGCGCTCGCAGCGCTCGCCGAGACGTGCGACATCGTCATCCTGACCAACGTCGACGACCGCCACAATCCGGTCCGCACCGCCGAGCTTGCGCGCCACGGCATGCCGTACCGCGTCGTCACCAACAACGGCCCCAAGGGCGTGCCGGTTAAGGCGCTGGTCGACTATTACGGGGCCAGCCGCGCGGCGTTCATCGACGACCTGCCGCCGCACCATGGGTCGGTGAAGCGCGCCGCACCCGAGGTTTTCCGCCTCCACATGGTCGCCGACCCGCGGCTGCACGCGCTGATCCCCGCCGCACCCGACGCCGACGCGCGGATCGACGACTGGGCGGCCGCGCTGCCCGTTCTGCAAGCTGCTCTCGGAGTGACGCCATGACGCCTGAGTCCCGCCTCGAGACGCTCGGCATCGCCCTCCCCCACGCCGCCGCGCCGGCTGCGAACTATGTCCCCGGCGTCGTCCACTGCGGGCTGCTCCACATCTCGGGGCAGATCCCGTTCGACAAGGACGGCGCGCCGATCCGCGGCCGGCTGGGCGACGACCTGACGACCAAGGAGGGTGCTGCAGTCGCCGAGCGCTGCGGCGTCGGGCTGATCGCGCAGATGGAAGCGGTGCTCGGCTCGCTCGACCGGGTCGAACGGATCGTCAAGCTAGGCGTGTTTGTCGCGTCGACACCGGATTTCACCGACCAGCCGAAGGTCGCGAACGGCGCGTCCGACCTGATGGTCGCGGTGTTCGGCGAGATCGGGCGCCACGCGCGCAGCGCGGTCGGCGTTGCTGCCCTCCCCTTGGGCGTCGCCGTGGAGATCGACGCCATCGTCGCGGTGCGCGACTGAGGCTGCCGTTCTTCCGACGGCGACGGTACAAGGTGTCGATGAGCACGATCACCGCCCGCATCGCCGGCCACGCGCGCGACATTGCCGCCGCCGACTGGGACGCGTGTGCTGGCCCGGGCAATCCGTTCCTTACCCACGCCTTCTTCACCTGCCTCGAGGATTCGCTTAGCGCGACGGCGGACACCGGATGGCAGCCGGTCCACCTGATCGTCGACGATGATGCCGGCGTGCCCGCGGCGATCATGCCGAACTACCTGAAGTCGCACAGCCAGGGCGAATATGTCTTCGACCACAGCTGGGCCGACGCGTGGGCGCGCGCGGGAGGACGCTATTACCCCAAGCTGCAGAGCTGCGTGCCGTTCACCCCCGCGACTGGGTCGCGCCTCCTGCTGCGCGACGTGGGTCTCGCCCCCGCGCTGCTCGACGCGGCTGAGGCGTTGACGGTGCAGAACAAGCTGTCGTCGGCGCATGCGACATTCATCGAGCCGGAGCAGGTCGCCGCTTTCGAGGCGGCCGGCTGGCTGATCCGCATCGATCAGCAGTTCCACTGGGTCAACGACGGCTATGCGACCTTCGACGACTTCCTCGCTGCGCTGTCGTCGCGCAAGCGCAAGGCGATACGGCGGGAACGCGAGGGGGCGCTCGAAAGCGGGATCGAGGTCGACATGCTGACCGGCAGCGCGATCACCGAAGCGCACTGGGACGCGTTCTGGGTCTTCTACAACGACACCGGCAGCCGCAAATGGGGCCGGCCATACCTGACGCGAAAGTTCTTCAGCCTGCTCGGCGAGCGCATGGCTGACCGCGTCCTGCTCACCGTCGCGCGCCGCGGCAGTCGGTTCATCGCCGGCGCGCTCAACCTCATCGGCGACGAATGCCTGTACGGCCGCTATTGGGGATGCAGCGAGGACGTGCCGTTCCTCCACTTCGAGCTGTGCTACTACCAAGCGATCGACTGGGCGATCGCGAACGGCCGCGCGCGGGTCGAGGCGGGGGCGCAAGGGTCGCACAAGCTCGCCCGCGGCTACCGCCCGACGCCGACCTACAGCGCGCACTTCATCCCCGACCCCGGTTTCCGCCGCGCCGTCGCCGACTACCTCCGGGTCGAGCGCGAAGCAGTGGTCGAGGGCATCGAGGCGCTCGACGAGGAAAGCCCTTTCAAAAAGGGCTGACCGCGAGATTGTCGATCAGCCGCGTGGTGCCGAGCCGCGCCGCGGCGAGCAGGCGGCCTGGGCGGTCGAGCGTCGCCATCGGCAGCAGCGCTTCGTCGACCAGCGCGACATAGTCGGGAAAAGCGAACCCCGCCTCCGTCAGCGCGACCGCGGCAGCGGCGAGCGTTGGTTCGACCGCGGCCCCGCCGACCAATGCGCCACGCGCCGCGGCAAGCGCGCGAGGCAAGGCCACTGAGTGCGCCCGCTCGGCGGCGGTGAGATACGCGTTGCGCGATGACAGTGCGAGACCGTCGGCGTCGCGTATGATGGGCGCGCCGATAACTTCAACCGGCAGCGCAAGGTCAGCGACGAGGCGGCGAATGACGGCGAGCTGCTGCCAGTCCTTCTCGCCGAACACCGCGATATCGGGCGCGGCGGCGATCAGCAGCTTCGCCACCACCGTCGCGACGCCGTCGAAGTGCCCCGGCCGCGCGACGCCGTCGAGGACGTCGCCGAGCCCCGCGACCCGTATCATCGTAGCAAAACCGGCCGGATAGATCTCCGCGACCGGCGGTGCGAACAGCAGGTCGGCCCCCGCCGCGGTCAGCGCGGCCGCGTCGGCGGCCTCGTCGCGAGGATAGCGGTCGAAGTCCTCGTGCGGGGCGAACTGCGCCGGGTTGACGAAAACGCTGACGACGACGCGTTCCGCTCCGGCCGCGCGCGCAGCGGCAATCAGCGCAAGGTGCCCGGCGTGGAGCGCGCCCATCGTCGGGACGAGCGCAATGCTCGCGGGGCGGAAGTCGGCGAGCGACGCGCGGAGCGCGGCGACGGAACGAACGATCGGCAAGGTCAACGGCAGGGGCTCCGATGTTTGACTCGGGTGCGGCGATACGGGAAACGGCGCGCAGAGGCGGCGGGACGGGCAATGGCGGCGCAGCAAGCACATCTGATCGTGCTCGGCAACGAGAAGGGCGGGTCGGGGAAATCGACGACCGCGGTCCACATCGCGGTCGCGCTGGCCCACGACGGCGCGCGCGTCGGCGTGGTCGACCTCGATGCACGGCAGCGGACGGTCGCGCGCTATCTCGAGAACCGTGTCGCCTTCGCGCGCAAGCGCGATCTCGCGCTGGTCCAGTGCGAGGTCGCCGTGATCGCCGACGGTGATAGCGACGTTGAGAAGCTCGGCGCAACGCTCGACGGGTGGGCCGGGCATGACTTCGTCGTCGTCGACACGCCGGGCCGCGACTCTGCGCTCGCCCGCGCCGCGCTCGCCCGCGCCGACACGCTCGTCACGCCGATGAACGACAGCTTCGTCGACTTCGACCTGATCGGCCAGGTCGATCCCGAGACGTTCAAGGTCAAGCGGCCGAGCTTCTTCGCCGAGATGGTGTGGGACGCCCGCAAGGCCCGCGGCAAGGCCGACGGCGCGACGGTCGACTGGGTCGTGCTGCGGAACCGCCTGTCGAGCCTTGAGGCGCGCAACATGCGCCGCGTCGGCGGCGCGCTCGACGAGCTGAGCAAGCGCGTCGGTTTCCGCGTCGCGCCGGGCCTGTCGGAGCGGGTGATCTACCGCGAGCTGTTCCCGCGCGGGCTGACCCTGCTCGACATCGACGCGCTCGAGGAGGTGAGCCTGAGCCACGTTGCAGCGCGCGCCGAGCTCCGCGCGATGATCGCCGCGCTCGGCCTGCCCGCCGTTGCGGCCGGCGGCGCAGCGGTCAGCGCGGCCGCATGATCCTCGCGCTGCTGGCTGCCGCGGGTCTGGCGTGGTGGCTCCACCGGGAAGGTCTGCTGCTCCCGAACCTGCGCCGGCTCGGGGTGGCGGGTGGCGCGCTGCTCCTCGCCATGCGGCTCGTCGCGACCGGCAGCGTCGTCGCGGGCGTGGTCGTCGCGATGACCGGTGTCGCGTGGTGGCGGTGGAGCGCGCCATCAAAAACAAGGCGGGACTGGGCGGCCGCGCGGGCGCTGCTCGGCATCGAACCGACGGCCGACGCCGGAGCGGTCAACGCGGCGTGGCGGCGACGGATGGCCGAGGTCCACCCCGACCGCGGGGGATCGGCCGAGGTAGCCGCGCGGATCACGGCTGCGCGCGACCTTCTGCTCAAGCGCTAAGCGCAAAATCGCGCATGAGGCGCTTGTAACTGTCACAATCCGGGCCTATTGTGCACTGCAGCATATTTGTTCGGGAGTTCGGCATGGCCGGTGAAAAGCGAGAGCGCGTGCGTTCGGTGATCGAAGTTCCGGCCCCTGCAACGGCCCACTTTCACCCCGCTGCCGTCGACGGACCGGCGGCAGCTGCTGCGGCGGTGGACATTGCGCCGCCCCCCGACGTTATCTCCGCAGCGGATGCCGTACCTGCCGCTCCCGAGCCCATGATGGACGCCCCTGCCACCCTTTCCGTCGCTCCCGCGCCGGAACCACTCGAGAAGGAAGTTCCGATGAGCGATACCTACACCACCGCCGCCGATGCGATGAAGGACGGCGCCGAGGCGATGAAGTCGACGATGGCGAGCACCACCGAGAGCGCAATGGCGACCGGCAACGCGACCTTCGAGCAGGTCGCGACCAAGTCGCGCGAAGCGATCGAGCACAGCATGAAGTCGGTCGACGAGATGGCGCACATGGCGCGCGGCAACGTCGAGGCGATGCTCGCCTCGTCGCGGGCGGCCACCCAAGGGATCGAGGCGATCGCCCGCGACGTTGCCGACTTCAGCCGCAAGACGTTCGAGGAGACGACAGCCGCTGCCCGTGCGATGGCGACGGTCAAGACGCCGAACGAACTGATGGCGCTGCAGAACGACTTTGCCAAGACGCAGTTCGACGCGGCCGTCGCGCAGATGTCGAAGCTGTCGGAGACGATGGTCAAGCTGATGGGCGAGGTGTTCGAGCCGATGCAGGCGCGCGCGACCGTCGCAACCGACAAGATGAAGTCGATGGTCGGTACCACCGGACAGTAAGGGGTTCGACCGACGTCGCTGCCAGCGGGCGGGGGAGCGAACCCCCGCCCGTTTTCGTCTGCCCGTTTACCCTCGCTCGATAGGCTTCCCCGCGACGTGCGTGCCCCTTGAAGCCGTCGCGGACCGACCCGTATATGGCGGCATGATGCAACCCCACGCCGGACCCGACGACGACGACGACGACCGCGAGCGCCGCGGCGGAACCGGCGTCGCGACCAAGACCAAGCCCCAGACGCAGAAGCCGGCGCTTTACAAGGTGCTGCTGCTCAACGACGACTATACGCCGATGGAGTTCGTCGTCCTGACGCTCCAGCGCTTCTTCCGCATGACCATCGAGCAGGCGACGCAGGTCATGCTCCACGTCCACCAGCGCGGCGTCGGCATCTGCGGCATCTTCACCTACGAGGTCGCCGAGACCAAGGTGACGCAGGTCATGGACTTTGCCAAGCAACACCAGCACCCACTCCAGTGCACGCTCGAGAAGGACTGACCGTCCACCACCGTGCTCGCTAGTTTTGGACGAGACCTCCGTGTCGTCGTGGTTGGCGCGGGGGGCGGAATCGGTGCGGCGTTCGCCGACCTGTTCGAGGCAAGTCCACGAGTCGTCGATTACAATGGTTATAGTCGACCCTATCCAGATCTGACCGATCCGGCGTCGATCACCGCCGCCGCCGCCGCGATCGAGGGTCCGCTCGACGTCGTCATCGTCGCCACCGGCTTGCTTCACGATGCGAGGGGCGGGCCGGAGAAAGCGCTCCGCGACCTTGACCCGACCCGGCTCGCCCACAGCTTCGCGGTCAATGCGCTCGGCCCGGCGCTCGTCGCACAGGCGTTCCTTCCCAAGCTGCGAACCGACCGCAAGACCGCGT
>Ga0123336_10002937_pt1 | contig 14554 bp, 16 predicted proteins | sample SSSSmetaG_FD_96466 | JGI IMG/M metagenome (GOLD analysis project Ga0123336, IMG submission 96466) | Glacier valley bacterial and archeal communities from Borup Fiord, Nunavut, Canada, to study Microbial Dark Matter (Phase II) - ​SSSS metaG | ecosystem: Environmental > Aquatic > Freshwater > Ice... | reverse complement strand
CGCGGGCCCCTCCCTCTCCCCTGAAGGGAGAGGGAGTCAGAGCATCCGCACGCCCGGGACCCGTGCCGCCCGCCCCGGCAGCACCTCGCTCACGGCCCACACCAGCGCGTCGGCGCGGTCGGGCGATCGCCCCGGCCCGGCATAGCCGCCGCCGGTCATCAACCCGCACAGCTCGTCCTCGAGCGCCGGGAACGCCCCGACGTGATGGACCTGTCCGGTCGCGTAGAGCGACGCCACCGGCTCGGCGCGCGCGACCTTGCCGCGCGACGCGTGCACCGGCGTGACCGGCAGCTGGACGTCGATCGTCCGCAGCACCGCCGTCACCATGTCGCCGCCGTTGTTGACCTCGGCGACGACCCGGTCGGCGGCAAAATCGTCCGCCGCGCCGACCACCGCGCGCGCCCAGCCGTCGGGCCGTGCGCCGCGCAGCGACCGGTCGGCAAGGACATAGGCGTGCCCGTCCGCACCGAGCCCGACGACGACGATCCCGCACGCGTCGCCGCCCGCCGATGCCGGCGGATCGACCGCGACGACGGTCCGCGTCAGCACCGGCGGCGTCGCCACCCGGCACGCCTCGATGCCGGCGCGGGTCCACAAGGCGCCGTCGAGGTCGTCGATGATCTCGCCCTGCAATTCCTGCCGCCCGAGCCGCGTCCCGCCATAGTCGCGCTGGACGGCGGCGATGAACGACGGCGCGAGGTTGGCGCGGTTTTCGACCGTCCGTCCGCGCGTGACGACGACGCCGTCCGGGGCCGCGACGAGCGTCTTGAGCCACGGCAGCGGGCGCGGCGTCGTCGTCAGCAGCAGCCGCGGGTGCCGCCCGAGCCGCAGCGCGAGGCGCAGGTTGCTCATCGCGTCGCCGGCGCGGTCCCACTTCGCCGCCTCGTCGCCCCACGCGAAGTGGAACGACGGCCCGCGCAAACCATCGGGCTCGGCCGCGCCGAACAGCGACGCGGTCGAGCCGTTGTTCCAGCGGACCAGCCGCCGCGACGGTTCGAACCGCGGCCGCCCCAGCGCGAGCGCCAGCACCCCGGCGTCGCCCTCGACCATCACGCTGCGCGCATCGTTCAGCGTCGCCCCGACGAGCGCGATCCGCGCGCCCCGGACCGACCGCGCGCAGGCATCGACCCACGCCGCCCCCGCCCACGTCTTGCCGAACCCGCGTCCGGCAAGGATCAGCCACGTCGTCCAGTCGCCGTCGGGGGGCAGCTGCGCGGGATGTGCGAGGAGGTGGGGGGCGGTGAGGATCGCGCTGAGTTGTTCAGGGGCAAGGCTCTCGAACGCGTTAGCCTGTTCGGCATCGGACTGGTCGCGCAGAATCTGCAACGCCGATCGGAGATCGTCGGTCATCGGCGCTCCTTTCCGGGGTAGGGGTGCGTTCAGTTGGACGGCCTACGCCGCCGCCGTCATCCCGGAGAAAGCCGGGACCCAATCTCGTTCGCGCACGCGGCGGGTCGGAATGGGTCCCGGCTTTCGCCGGGATGACGATCTGCAGTAATTAGCCGATCGTTGGCCGATCGTCTTCGAGCAGCGCCGCGTCATCGAGCGGCGGACGCGGCCGGATCGCCGCCAAAAACGCCTCGCGGCTCATCGCCTCGACCGGCTCGGGCCCGCCGAACGCGTCGGGGCCGTAGGTGTCGGGCAGCAGCTTCGCGAGCATCATCAACGCCAGCCGGTTGTCGAACACGCGGGTCGTGTCGACGACCTTGCCCTGGAACAGCACCCGGCGCTTGACCCCACGCAACAGCCGTTTGAACAGCGCGAGTTCGAGCGCCGCCGCATCGACCGCGTCCGACCGCCGCCGCGTGCCGGTGATCCGGTCCCATTCGGCGGCGAACGCCGGATGCCGGTCGCGCGCCCGGTGAAATGCCCAGCGCGAGATGCCGAGCGCATCCGCCGACGCGCCGACCATGCCGCATTCCTTCAGGTTGGCGATGAAGGCGGCGCGGTCGCGGGCGTCGATCATCTTCGTTGGTGTCTTCGGGGAGCGGCCGGCCATCGATCGAACCTCCTGAAACGCGAACCGCCCACCGGGTTGCCGGTGGGCGGAGTTCTGCAGCATTCCTGAAGACTACACTTCAGCGGTTCGCTTGTCAAGCGTTTTGTGCCTGTAGGGTTTGTTTTCCTACAACCTGTAGGGTTTGTTTCCTATCGTATGTAGGACCATTACGCCCGGTAAAGGGTGTGCACACTGAGCCTCACCATGAAGATCCTCCACGCTCGCGGGGAGGATCGTCGCGGTCACCGCAGCTGATAATGATCTCCCAGCCGGTCGAGCGCGAGGAGCAGCACCACCTTTCCCGCCCGCGCCGGCCAGCCGAGCGCCTTTTCGTACGTCTCGAGCCCGTCGCCGCTGCACACCACCCGCCACAGGACATCCGACAGGCCGCCGCCGACGGCGGTCACCGCTCCTTCGAACCGCTGCTTCGCCGCCAGCTGCGCGGTCGACGCGTCGAGCAGGTCGGGGGCTCCCCGCGCGCCGCGCGCGGCCGGTCCCGCGTCCCAGCGCATTGTCGTCCGCGGGGCGAGGCTCGCGCGCATGAAATCGCCGCGCAGCCGCTCGCCCGCCTCGAACTGGCGGGCGCTGACCATTCCCCGCCGCACCAGCCAGCCGAGCGGCGATTCGGCGAGGTTGACCGTCACCCGCGCCCGGTCGACGACCGCCGATGGGGCGAGCATCGCCTCGGCGAGCAGGCGGTTGGGGCCCGGCGCGGGCAGGTGCGACTCGGGCTGTGCCGCGGGGCGGACGGACTTGGCGCGGGGATGCTGGGCGGGACGGCGGGCGGACTTCGGCACGGGCTGGTCTCCTGTCACTCCGAAACGACTCGGGCGAATCGGTCTTGCCACAGCCGTTATTCTGTAGGACAGAGGCAAACCCTACAGGTTCAGGAGATTCCCGTGATCACCCGTATCCGCGAGGTCCGCAAAGCCAAGCGCATGACGCTGCACGAGGTCGCCGCCGCCTGCGAGCCGCCGACCACGGCGCAGACGATCGGGCGTCTGGAGACGGGCATGCGGACCGTATCGGTCGGGTGGCTCAACCGGATCGCCGCGGCGCTCGGGGTCGCCGCCGCCGACCTCGTCACCTTGCCCGACCGCGTCGATGTGCCCGTCACCGCGATCCTGACCGCCGAGGGCGCGATCCCGCCGCGCCGCGCCACCGCGCTGCTGCCCCCGGCACCGCAGGGCGAATATGTCGGCATGACCGTCGAGATCGCGCAGGGCGACTACCGCAACGGCGATTCGGTCTGGCTCGAAAAGCTTTCTCCGAAGGCGTTTCCGACCGCGCTCAATCGCGACATTCTCGTGCCACGCGCGGCCGGCCGCTTCGCTTTCGGGCGGCTGGTCGGGACCGAAGGCAAGAAATTGCAGCTTTTGCCGCTCGAACCCGGTGCGCGGCAACTGGTGGTGGGCGACGCGGCGTGGATCGGCGTCGTGCGGACACTGGTGCGGGCGCTGTAGCGGGGTGGACTTGCGGCGTCGCCGCGCCCACTTGGGGTCGATGCTACCGCTGATCGACCCCTTCGGCCGCACCGTCGACTATCTGCGCATTTCGGTCACCGACCGCTGCGATTTCCGCTGCGTCTATTGCATGTCGGAGAACATGACATTTCTGCCGAAAAACGAGGTGCTTAGCCTCGAGGAGATCGACCGGATCGCGACCGGCTTCGTCCGCCGGGGCACGCGGAAACTTCGCCTGACCGGCGGCGAACCGCTCGTCCGGCGCGGGGTGGTCGACCTGATCCGGGGCCTCGCGCGACACCTTGCCAGCGGTGCCCTCGACGAGATCACGCTGACCACCAACGGCTCGCAATTGCGCAGGTTCGCCAAGGACTTGGCCGCCGCCGGCGTGTGCCGGATCAACGTCAGCCTCGACACGCTCGACCCCATCAAATTTGCCCGGATCACCCGCTGGGGCCGCCTCGACCAGGTCCTCGACGGCATCGCGGCAGCCAAGGAAGCCGGGCTCCACGTCAAGATCAACATGGTCGCCTTGAAGGGCCTCAACGACGACGAGATCGAGCCGATGCTGGCATGGACCGCAACCCATGGTCATGATCTCGTCCTGATCGAAACCATGCCGCTCGGCGCCATCGACGAGGACCGCGCCGACCGTTATCTGCCCCTCAAGGCAGTCCGCAAGGACTTGGAATCCCGCCACATTCTGATCGACCTGCTCGACGACACCGGTGGTCCCGCGCGCTACGTTCGCATTGCCGCAACCGGGCAGCGGCTGGGTTTCATTACCCCGCTGACGCATAATTTCTGCGAAGGCTGCAACCGCGTCCGCCTGACCGCGACCGGGCAACTTTTCCTCTGCCTCGGGCAGGACGACGCCGCCGACCTGCGCGCCGTCGTCCGGAGCAGCGACGACGGCGCGGTGCTCGACGCCGCGCTCGACGAAGCGATCTCGCGAAAGCCCAAGGGCCACGACTTCGTCATCGACCGCACCACTCGCCCTCCCGCCGTCGCGCGCCATATGAGCGTTACCGGCGGGTGATCACGCGGATGGCACTGCTCGTGTCGCCGACGGCGCAGGCCAAGGCGGCAGAGGCGCTGCTCCGCCCGCTGTACGACTGGACCGCGATCCGCGACGCCGAGGTCGTCGTTGCGCTCGGCGGCGACGGCTTCCTGCTCCAGGTGCTCCACGCAGCGCTGAATGCGCGCCAGCCGCGCCCGGTTTTCGGGATGAACCTCGGTTCGGTCGGCTTTCTGATGAACGAGTTCCGCGTCGACGATTTGCCAGGGCGGCTGACCACCGCGCGCGCCTTCGCGCTGCATCCGCTGGCGATGGAAGCGCGGACGGTCGGCGGCGCGACGACCATCTCGCCGGCAATCAACGAGGTGTCGATGCTCCGCGAGACGCGGCAGGCGGCGAAGCTCGAGATCAGCGTCGACGGCAAGGTGCGGATGCCCGAACTGTCGTGCGACGGCGTGCTGGTGGCAACGCCGGCCGGGTCGACCGCATATAATCTTTCGGCGAACGGTCCGATCCTGCCGCTCCAGGCCGACCTGCTTGCGCTCACACCGATCAGCCCGTTCCGCCCCCGGCGCTGGCGCGGCGCGTTGCTCCCGATGGCCTCGACGATCGAAATCCGCATCCTCGAGGCTGAGAAGCGCCCCGTTAGCGCAGTGGCGGACCAACTCGAAGTGCGCGACGTGGCGAGTGTGCGGATCGTCAGCGACCGCAGCGTCACGCTCGACCTGCTGTTCGACCCTGGCCACGCGCTCGACGACCGGATCTTCACCGAACAGTTCGAGAACTGATGCGGGCGCTATCGGGGCTTGTCGCCCACGATGTGCGTCGCTATAGCCGCCGCTCCATTCCCTGGTAGCTCAGCGGTAGAGCGTTCGACTGTTAATCGAAATGTCGCAGGTTCGAATCCTGCCCGGGGAGCCAATTCATCCTAGTCGCTCGTACAGCGCCGCTGCGGCAGCGGGTGCGCGGACTTTCCCGCCGTTGATGAAATAAACGAAAACGTCGCGCCCGTGCCGGTGCCCGTACGAATCGGTGCCGGTCGCCCAAACCCGCACCTGTTCGGCCCAGCCGTCGAGCGCGGCGGCAGGATAGCCGGTAAGTTCGTCGGAATCGCCGTTCTGCAGTCGGGCATAGGTGAATTCGGCGGTTGCCTCGTCGAACATTGGGTAGGCGTGGGAATCGGCGAAGACGATCGCGCAGCCGGCATCGCGTGCCATCGATACGAAGGCGGGGTCGCGAAAGCTCTCGTGGCGAGGTTCAAGCGCGTGGCGGTATCCGGTCGGCAGCAGCGAAATAAATTTGCCGAAATCCGCCGGGTCGAATTGCTTCGTCGCCGCAAACTGCCACAGGATCGGCCCGAGCTTGTCGCCGAGTTCGCCGACGCCGCTGGCGACGAACCTAGCGATCGACTCACCCGCTCCGGCAAGCTCGCGGCGATTGACCGCGAACCGCGGTGCCTTCAGCGAAAATACGAAGCCGTCGGGAGTTTCGGCGTGCCACTTGGCGTAGGTCGCGGGCGACATCAAGCCGTAGAAGGTGCCGTTGACCTCAATCGTCGTCAGCGCACGGCTGGCGAACTCGAGCTCCCTCGCGTGCGGAAGCCCGCGCGGATAGAACACGCCACGCCACGGCTCAAAGGTCCAGCCGCCGATGCCGGTGCGGATGGTCACAGCCCGAGCCTTCTACAACAAAGCGATCACGATCATCGCAAGACCCGCAAGGCTGACCAGCCAGACGATCGACCGCACGACAGGTACGCCAAAGGCATAGAGCGGCAAGTAGATCACCCGCCCCCAAAAATACAGCTCGGCGCCGAGGACCGTCTTCGCCGTGTGAATGTTGGCGGCGTGCGCAATCAACGCCGCCGCAATGAACAGCGGCAGCGTCTCGAATAGGTTCGCTTGCGCCTTGCCCAGCCGCTCGGCGATCGGCGACAGCGGAGGCATCGCCCCGTCGCGCGGCCCCATGTTCCACTTCGCGCCGTACTGCCGCGTTCGGACGACGTCGAACGCGATGATATAGACGAACGCGAGGATTAGGGTCCACGCGAGGAGTGTCAGTTCGGTCGTCATAATTTCGTTCCCCCAAAATCCGGACGTTAGCGCCCGGTCGTCAACACCCTTTCGTCAACGCAACGCCTTCTCGACCTCGGCCCACACACGGTTGAAGCTGCGCGCCGCCGCACCGGTCGGCGCGGTCGCGGCGACGGGTGCCTGATGGACCGCCATGGCCTCGATGCCGACGGCGTAGGGAATAGCGACGCGATCGGGCGCACCGTCGACTGTCGCCTTATGCAGCGCCCGCCGCCGGTCGACCATCGTCCACACCGGCAGCAGCGCCGGACCCTTCTTGTGGTGCTTACCGAGGTGCGCAACGAGCTGGTCGTATGCGCGCTCGGACAGCGGCGACGGCAGCAGCGGGACGACCAGCAGGTCGGTGGCGCGGAATATCTGTTCGGCGAGCTCGGTCAGGCCGGGGGGGCAGTCGAGGATGATCCGGTCATAGTCGCGCTCGAAGCCTTTGAGCATCTTCTTCAGGTTGCGCGCGCCATCCTCGGCGATCGTCCGGTCGAGGTGCCGAAGCGATTTGTCGGCGGGCAGGACGTCAAGGTTTGAATAGGCGCTCGGCTGGATCATTGCGTCGAGCTCGGCGTCGGCCGCGAACAGCTTGCGCGCCGGGAGCCCTCGCTTTGCCGAGAGGCGAAGCGTGAACGTCGCCGCTCCCTGCCCGTCGAGATCCCACAGCAACGTCCTCCGCGCCGATTGCGCGGCGGCGGCATAAGCGAGGTTGACGGCGGTCGCGGTCTTGCCAACCCCGCCCTTGATCGAAAAGACGGCGATAGTTTTCATCTGGGGCGGCGGAGCGCTTCCCGGTTCCAGCGATCGCTGTCATCTCCGCGAAAGCGGAAGCCCATCACCTGCTGCCGCACATGGTTCCCCGTTTTCGCGGGAATGACGAGAGGAAGGACCGAAGGAATCAAAGCGCGCGCGCTTCGGCGAGCGCGACGGCGAGGCGGGTGCGGATCGCCTGCAGCGCGCCGGCACCGATCGAGCTGGCGGCAACTGGACCGGTGCCGATCGGGGCGATCGCGACCGGAGCCGCCACCCCCTCGAGCAATTTCTGCACGCCCTTGATCGTATAGCCATCGGTGTGGAGCAGCCGATTGATCCGCGTCAGCAGCTCGATATCCGCCGATCGGTAATAACGCCGATTACCGCCGCGCTTGAGCGGTTGGATTTGCGCAAATTTCGTCTCCCAGAAGCGTAGCACATGCTGCGGCACCCCGATCAAGTCGGCGACTTCGCTGATCGTACGGTAGGCGGGATCGCTTCCCGGCATCAGTCACCGTTATCCGGGCCGTCGCCCGCCTCGGGGCCGGGATCGATGCCGCCGTTGATCCGCGCGCGCAGCAGCTGGCTCGGACGGAAGGTCAATACGGTACGCGGCTCGATCGGTACTTCCTCGCCGGTCTTCGGGTTGCGCCCGATCCGCTGGCCCTTGTTCCGCAAAACGAAGCTGCCGAATGACGACACCTTGACATTATGGCCGCCGACCAATGTCGAGCAGATCTGGTCAAGCACTTGTTCGACGAGATCGGACGATTCACTGCGGGCGAGCCCGAGTTCGCGGTGGACCGCTTCGCACAGATCGGCGCGGGTGATGCTGCCCGTCGTCGCCTTGGCGCGCGCCGCCCCGCGAATGCGGACGCTGGTTTCGCTCGCCGGACCCATTTCGATCATCCCCTGACCCCCTACCAGCGGACTGCGGCTGCACCCCACGTAAAGCCGCCGCCCATGGCTTCCAATATTAGTAAATCACCCCGATTAATCCGTCCATCGCGAACAGCGGTATCGAGCGCGAGCGGAACCGAGGCTGCCGACGTATTCGCATGAGCATCTACGGTGACGATTACGCGTTCGATCGGTAGCCCGAGTTTCTTCGCAGTGCCCTCGAGGATTCGCAGGTTCGCCTGGTGCGGCACGACCCAAGCGACATCGGCGGCGGCGAGTCCGCTGGCAGCGAGCGTCTCGGTCATCACGGCGGCCAGATTGGTAACGGCGTGGCGGAACACCTCGCGCCCCTTCATCCGCAGCTTGCCGACCGTGCCGGTCGAACTCGGTCCGCCGTCGACAAAGAGCAGGTCGTTATAACTTCCGTCGGAATGAAGCCTGGTCGCGAGAATACCGCGATCGGCGCTCGTACCCGGCGCGTCCTCGGCGTGGAGGACGACCGCCCCCGCTCCGTCGCCGAACAGGACGCACGTGCCGCGGTCGTTCCAGTCGAGCAGCCGCGAAAAGGTTTCCGCGCCGATTACGAGCGCGGTCTTCGCCGCCCCCGTCACCAGCATCGCATCGGCGACGCTAAGCGCGTACAGGAACCCTGAACACACTGCCGCGACGTCGAAGGCGACGCCATGCGTCATGCCGAGCTTGTGCTGAACAACCGTCGCGCACGCGGGAAAGGTCTGGTCGGGGGTGGCGGTGGCAACGACGATCAGGTCGACGTCGTCGGGCGTCATCCCCGCCGCGTCGAGCGCACGGCGCGCGGCGGCAACCCCGAGGTCGGAAGTGAACTCACCCTCGGCGGCGATGTGGCGCTGCCGGATACCGGTCCGCTCGACGATCCAATCGTCGGTAGTGTCGACCGTGGCGGCGAGGTCGGCGTTGGTCAGGATGCGTGGCGGCAGGTAGCTGCCGGTGCCGACGATGACGGAGCGACGGATCATGTTAAATCTTAACCGTCATCCGCGCGAAAGCGGAGACCCATCTCCCGCGGCTGGAGATGGGTCCCCACTTTCGCGAGGATGACGAACCGTTGTTGCAATTGGACAAGCTCACGCGACCGACGCGTCGTGGCCGTCGTTGGCGGCGACGACCGGACGGTGGGTGCGGAAATTGTCGAGATCGCGCGCGATCCGGCGGGTGATGTCGCCTGCGACGAGGTCGTGCGCGACTCCGATCGCATGTGCCATGCCCCGGACGTTCGCCCCGCCGTGGCTCTTCACCACCAGCCCGTTAAGCCCGAGAAACACCGCACCGTTATGGGCATTGGGGTCGAGGTGCCGTCCGAGCGCGCGGAGCGCTCCCCGTGACAGCAGATAGCCGAGCTGTGTGAGCCACGACGTGCGGAACGACTGGGCAAGTAACCCGGTGACGAGCTTGCCCGTGCCTTCGGCGGTCTTGAGCGCGACATTGCCGGTGAAGCCGTCGGTGACGATGACATCGACGTCGCCTGCGCCGATCTTGTCGCCTTCGACGAAGCCCGTGAAGGTCATCGGCAGGTCGGCGGCACGAAGCAATGCGGCGGCCATCTTGAGTTCCTCGGTTCCCTTCAACTCCTCCTCACCAATATTGAGGAGCGCAACGCGAGGGCGTTCGACGCCGAGGACCGTCCGAGCGAACGCGGCGCCCATAACGGCGAATTGCACCAGGTTTTCGGTGTCGCACTCGACATTCGCGCCGAGATCGAGGACGACCGAATCGTTCATGAGCGTCGGCAGCAGCGCCGCGAGCGCGGGGCGGTCGATCCCCTCCATCGTGCGTAACGTAAGCTTCGCCATCGCCATCAGCGCGCCCGTATTGCCGGCGGATACCATTGCCTGCGCTTCGCCCGCCTTAATCGCGGCGATCGCCATACCCATTGACGTCGTCCGCTGACGACGGACAGCCGTCGACGGCCTGTCGGTTCCAAGGATCACATCGGCCGAATGAACTGCAATCGAATTGCCGGCAACACGCGGATTATGCAGGAGTTGTTCGCGAATTGCTTCCTGAGTGCCGAACAGGAGGAAAAATAACCGGGGATAACGTTCCTGCGCGACCTCGGCCGCAGCGATGACCACTGCCGGTCCGCCATCGCCGCCCATTACGTCGAGAGCAATAACCGGACGATCGGTCATTTAAGGACGATCAAGCTACGGTTCAGGATTGCAACTCGATCACGGCGCGATCCTTATAGAAACCGCACGACGGGCAGAGGTTGTGCGGCAACTTAAGTTCACCGCAATTGGGGCATTCTTGGCTGACCGTCACTGCCAACGCATGATGGCTACGGCGCATATCGCGGCGCGAGGGCGAAGTTTTGCGTTTCGGAACGGCCATCGAGGCACCTGTTTCTTAATGCGGGTCGCGGATATCACGACCCCGCACCTGCGGTTCGCGAAAACCGCCGTGGGTTCAGTCGAGCGGTAGGTATAGCGCTTTATCGTGCTGACGCAATCCGAAATGCGGGTCTGTCATTCCCCGCAACGAGCTTCGGCACCCCCATGACACGACCAAGCTTTGACATGAATGGACAGAACTCTCTCCCCCGAAGGATGGGGCGGGCGGCGCCGCGACCTGCGTCCTTCCGCCTGCCAACGACATTTTGGCCCCGCGATCGGTGGCATCAGCCTCTTCTTTGGTTTTAAGCACGACATCTCTTACCACTTTGCCAGCGACCACCGTGACGTTCCCGCCCGATTTGTCGAGCGCAAGCCCGAGACGCTCTTCGTCGCTAGCCCGGCGCTTCGGTTGTAGTCCCGCTTCAAGGGTGTAGAGGATGCAGGATTGGTGGCGGAGCGCTCTGCCGCGGATGCCACGGGGGATTTTGCTATGATGATCACACTTGTTACCGCCGGCTTCTGCGGCCTGTTGTATTTCGTTCTGAGCATTCGGGTTGTGCAGATGCGCCAAACGCAGAAGGTGTTGCTTGGCGATGGTGGTCACGATCCGCTGCTTTCGCGCATCCGTGCGCACGCCAACTTCGCCGAATATGTGCCGATCATTCTCGTTCTGATGGGCGCTATCGAGGTGAGCATCGGTCGCGGCAGCGAGCTTCTCGCCTCGACCGGCATCTTGCTGTTCCTGCTGCGAATTACCCACGCGATTGGCATGACCAAGACGACCGCTAACCCATTTCGTGTCGCCGGTGCGGCCGGGACGTGGATCATCCTTATCGGACTCAGCGTCTGGGCGATTGTCCTTGCCTATAGCCACACAGCTTGACCAAACTCGGTGGGTCACGCCGCCGCCAGCACCCGGTCTGCAATGTCGCGAGTCGCCTTTCGCTCGGCTTCGAACACCGATAGAACTATAACCCACGGCGACCGCACCGCCGAGCGGCCATAGGCGCGTCGTCATTACGGCGATCAGTTAGCACGACTGCCTTTAGAGAAATCGGCTCGGCCGATCGATCCCTGAAAGATAACGCCACCGACGAGCGCCAGCTCGGATGGCTTGTAGTGAAACGTGACATGCCCGGGCCTGTGCCCGGAACAAAGACCGACGTCGAATGTCAGCTCGCCCACCACACTGTTGTCGACGCCCAGGCGGCAAACCATCACGCAGCCGGTTGAAACCAAAGGTCTGCCGCTTGCGCGGGGAAGAAAGCTGCTATGGTTGGCGCCATGCGGCGGCAGCGACATCGCGCTCAAAAGCGGCCTGTACTATGTCTACACCATGATCTTCGACCCATCTTTGCCCTTCGTTTTGCTCGACGACGCGTCAGCTGGCGGATCAGCGCGGCTCTTCACGGGCCTGCGCGACGAAATAGTCGCGACCACCGGGACCGAGGTTCGTCCTGCGCTCGAAGCCTTGCGCGGTGACGGGACTTACGCCGGGTTCATCGGTTTTGAGGCTGGCTATGCGCTCGAACCCATTCTCGCCCCGCTCGTGCGGAACAGCGAGGATGGACTGCCGCTGCTCTGGTTCGGCGATTTTGCCGGTTCAGTGGAGGTCGATGCGGCCGCGCTGCTCGGCGACGGCGCGGCACGGTTCGGACCGCTCGAACCCGCGATCGACGAAGTGGCGTACGCCGCAACGCTGGCCAAGGCTGCCGAACTGATCGCCGCCGGCGACATCTACCAAGCCAACCTGACCTTCCCCGCGTGCGTCGGCTTCGCCGGCCACCCGCTCAGCGTCTACCGCCACCTTCGTGCCGCTTCTGCCGCGCCGTTCGCCGCGCTCATCCACACCGGCCGCGCATGGGTGCTTAGCTTGTCGCCCGAACTCTTCTTCACCCTCGACGGCGGACGACTGACCGCGCGGCCGATGAAGGGGACCGCGCCGCGCGGAGCAACACGCACCGACGACGACGACGCCGCCGAAGCGCTTGCCGCTGACCCAAAGAATCGCGCCGAAAACCTGATGATCGTAGACCTGCTGCGCAATGATTTGTCGCGCGTCGCGGAGTCAGGGTCGATCGCAGTGCCGGCGCTTTTTGCGGTCGAGCGCTACCCGACGCTGCTGCAGATGACTTCAACGATCACCGCGGCTACGGCCGCGGACCCAGTCGACGTGCTAGCCGCGCTGTTTCCGTGCGGATCGATCACCGGCGCGCCGAAGATTCGCGCGATGCAGGTCATCGCCGACCTCGAAATTGCTCCGCGCGGCATTTACACCGGCAGCATCGGGTATGTCTCGCGGGACACAGCGGCTTTTAATGTCGCGATCCGGACGCTCGTGCTGTCGGATCACGGGACCGCACGGATCGGCCTGGGCGCGGGGATCGTTGCCGACAGTGTCGCCGCGCAGGAGTGGCGGGAAAGCCTCGCCAAGGGCGCGTTCCTGTCGCGCCGCGCACCCCCCGACCTGATCGAGACGATGCGCTGCGAGGACGGCACGATCGCGCTCCTCGACCGGCACCTTGCGCGCATGGCAGCGAGCGCGGACTACCTTGGCTACGCCGTAAACGTCGACGCGTTGCGCGATGCCTTAGTCGCGGCGGCGGCGGGCGCAACGGGTCATCTCCGCCTGCTCGTCTCGCCGCGAGGGGGCCATGCGGTGCAGCTGTCGCCGCTCCCGTTGTCTGCACCTGGACCGGTCGCCGTCGCGCTCGCTACCCTTCCTATCGCCGCCACCGACTGGCGGCTGCGCCACAAGACGACCGATCGCAAGTTCTACGACGACGCGCGGACGGCAAGCGGCGCGGTCGAGGTCGTCTTCACTACGCCGGATGGCCACCTGACCGAAGGCAGCTTTACCAACGTCTTCGTCCCCAGCGGATCCGTCCTGCTCACCCCGTCGCTCGACACCGGCCTGATCCCTGGCATTCTCCGCGCCGAGCTGATCGCTTGCGGCCGCGCCGTCGAGGCGTCGCTCACCGCCGACGATCTGCGCAGCAGTTTCTTGATCGGCAACGCACTCCGCGGGCTGATGGCGGCGCAGCTCAATTGAGCAGGTATTTCTGCCAGAACAGCATCTGCGCCCAGAAATTATAGTCGACGTTCGCCTTCTTGCGGTAGCCGTGGCCCTCGTCGGAGGCGATCATGTGCCAGACGTTGCCGCCGTTGCCTCGCACCGCCTTGACCACCTGCGCCGCCTCGCTCGGCGGCACGCGCGGGTCGTTGCCGCCGGTGACGATGAACAGCGGCATCTTAATCTCGGCGATCCGCGTGAGCGGCGAAATTTTGGTCAGCTTCGCGCGCTGGACCGGATCGCGCTCGTCGCCGTATTCGATGCGTCGCAGATCGCGGCGATAGCTTTGCGTGTTTTCGAGGAAGCTGACGAAGTTCGAGATCGCCACCGTGCACTGCGCCGCGCGGAAGCGGCCGGCATAGCGGATCGCCGAGGCGTAGCACATGTACCCGCCGTAGCTGCCCCCCGCTTCGGCTATGCGCGGCGTCGAGCCCCGGGTCCTTCGCCAGCACGTCGAGGAACGCGCCGATGTCCTTGACCGAATCCTCGCGCTTGTACGGGCCGTTGTCGAGCCCGACGAAAATCTTACCAAAGCCGGTCGACCCGCGGACGTTGGGCCAGAACATAGCGATGCCAAGCTCGTTGACGATGTAGTTCTCGCCGTCGCGGAAGCCGGGTTTGAACTGCCCCTCGGGCCCGCCATGGATGTCGACGATCATGGGTCGCTTGCCGGGCAATTTCGCTGGGTTTGGGCGATACAGAAAGCCCGAAACCTCGATCCCATCGAAGCTGCGGGCCGACACCAATTCGGGCAGCGCGTTCGACACCGGGTCGAGACCGCCGGTTTCGCTCGCCGTCCACCGCCGCACCTTGAGCGTCGCCGGATCGAGGCTGTAGGCGTCGCCCGCCGACTGCGCCGAGCTGAAGGTAAAAGCGACCTCCCCCCATGGCGCGATCG
>Ga0123336_10002936_pt1 | contig 14554 bp, 17 predicted proteins | sample SSSSmetaG_FD_96466 | JGI IMG/M metagenome (GOLD analysis project Ga0123336, IMG submission 96466) | Glacier valley bacterial and archeal communities from Borup Fiord, Nunavut, Canada, to study Microbial Dark Matter (Phase II) - ​SSSS metaG | ecosystem: Environmental > Aquatic > Freshwater > Ice... | reverse complement strand
TCTCAGGGTGATCCCTGACCTGCCCGGGGGCGATCTCCCGGATTCGGTGAGGGGTTAGCCTTGTGGCACTGCGACACCTCACCGTTCGACGCCGTGATACGCGTCGCGGAGGTGGCCTTCCGCGCATAGTCGACCTTGAGTGATCGCAGCAAGGTGCCCGACGGCCTATGTCGCGTGTGCTGGGCGACGGTGCGCGAGGCCGGGGGAGACCTGGTGGAGGACGCGCGGGTGTTCGACGTCTACGAGGGCGCGTAGGTCGAGGCCGGTCACAAGTCGATGGCTGTGAATGTGCGGATGCGCGCGGCGGACCACACGCTGAGTGCCGACGAGGTGCTGGGTGTGCGCGAAGCGGTGATCGCGGCGGCGACGGGTCAGTTGGGCGCGGTGCTCAGGTAGGTGCGAGCCCGCCCTCAAGTAGAGAGCTCGGGTGCACTACGGGCCGATGATCCAGTACTTGTATCCGAGCTGTTCGCACGACCTCGGAATTTCGTACTCCATCCCCGAGGGCAGTCCGCCCATGCCGCCAAGGCCATAGCCATCGTCCCTGGCGTAGGCCTTGATGTTCACGGGGGTGCGGGGGAACAGCGGGACGTACCGCTTGCCATCGGATTCAAAAACCAGACAGTTCTTCTCGATGACGAAGGCGCCCTCAAGCAGCGCTGAACTGAACATGCCGCTCTTGTCGGTGTTCACCCAGGTCGCGACATCGAGGTCGACCGTGGCCGCATCTGGATCGGTGCCGCCACCCGTATCGGCACCGCAGCCGGTGGTCAACGTCACCAGGGCTATCGCCGCAACAACCGCACGTCTCATGCCGCACCCCTCGTCACGTTCTGCCCATGCCGGACGGCGCCGCAGTTTTCGCCGTTCGGTCCCGTTGGGATGCCGCCGATGATCGTCGCGTCCCAATTGATAGAACCGTGGCACATCCCATGGGGCCTCGCAAGAGATACGGCCGACGCGATTGTGTGGCTCTGTGGTCGCTGCTGAGGCGGTGAGCCAGCAAGTCGTGGCCAAGGAGGACTTCGCGTTCGTCGCGCCCTCTGACGTCACTGCTGGTGCGCTGGTGGCTGTGGTGCGCGAGGCTGGGGAGACCTGGTGGAGGACGCGCGAGTGTTCGACGTCTACGAGGGCGCCCACGTCGAGGCCGGTCACAAGTCGATGGCCGTCAACGTGCGGATGCGCGCAGCGGACCACACGCTGAGCGCCGACGAGGTGCGGGGTGTGCGGGAAGCAGTGATCGCGGCGGCGACTGGGCACTTGGGTGCTGTGCTGCGTTGACGATCAAGCCAATAGATGCAGGTCAGGCAGGGGCGGCTAGTGCAGGAGGCTCTCCGACTTTCAGTGTGCGCGGCGCGCGTATGTTTCCGTGCCGTCGAGGTCCCGCTTAGTGACTCTTACTACAGTCTGTGTAGACCTTCGAAAGGCGCGGTTTTGTGGGTCGGCTGGAATACCTTCATCGCCGAAGAACCTCCAATGGAAGCCGCCAGCGTCGATGAAGACGACCTGGCATGGTCGTTCGTGGGGTTTCTGAAGAACCTTCCACGCCGGAAATGGACCTGCTGTGGCCACTTGCCCGGGCCGCAAAATTCTCGCGACCTCGTGACTCGGATGCGTGAGGAAGTCGGCTGGCGTCTGCACGGAGAACACGGGCATCGACGAGCCATTTTGTACTTTGAGGAATACGTCGCCTGCTGAGTCTCGGTGATACCAGGCGTACACCTGGCGGGCCTGGACTGCACGTCGGTCTCGGTTTGCACGCCGCAACTCTGTTGCGCCGAAGAATAGGGCTGCAGCGGCCGCAAGGATGGCCGCCAGCGCTGCTATTGCTTGAATCATGGACCGATAATTGCACACTTCATGTTTAGGGAGGCGCGTGGATCCCTAAGAGACTAGCCGTTGGTGACATACACAACGAAGGCGGACGGAGGCGCCGTAACTCCAGGGTGATCGGCAACGATAAAAGGAACACACTGACACAAACACTTGAACGTGTCCGAACTGGACCGCCGCGCACGCATGGATTCCGGGTACCCGGTCTCCACTCGCTCTGGCGGCAGAGGTCGATTCTCACGGGCGATGTGTCGTCGGGCCTTCGGTCAAGATTGTCAGCTGCCCCGGCCGGGAGGAGGAGTCGGTCGCGTGAACGAACCCCTCACCGCAGTCGTCCGCAGCCGCACCGTCGCGGAGTCCCGGGCGGCGGTGCCGGTCTTGCGACTGGCCGTCCCCGTGACCTGAATAGCGAGTGCGGCGCCCCACTCGATTCTCGAGCGGTCTTGGACACGACTCCAGCTTCGGGACTGCACTGCCTGCGGCGGGACCTTGGTCATTGCCATATTCGATCAGCACCATCATAGAAACGTGCGGGGCGCGCTATGGTCGGTGCAGTGCCTTTCACCACGACGGATGGAGTTCCAATGACTGTTGCAGTTGGCTTCTTCAACAACAAGGGGGGTGTTGGGAAGACCACGTTGGCCTGCAATTTCGCTGCCTACTTGGCGATGGAACGCACTCAAAAGGTTGTCGTAGTGGATTGCGATCCTCAGGCGAACGCTACCCAATTGATGCTAAGTGACGCTAAGTGGGAAGAGATTTACGAGGACCGTGGCGCCGCCGACGCGAAGACTGTGCTCGCCGCACTCGCTCACATACGGCAAGGCGACTCTGGGGTGGCTGACACGCTCGAGATCCACGAGTCGGAGCGATTCGGTGTCGGGGTTGTTGCTGGGCATCCCTCGCTGTCAGTCGTAGAAGACCGGCTCAGTTCATCGTGGGGTGAGTTTCGTGCGGCCGTGCTGGGGGGCGCTCGGAGGTCACTGTGGGTACGCCAACTCGTCTCGAACCTCTCACGTGACTACGACGTGGTCGTGTTCGACATGGGGCCGAGCTTGGGCGCGCTCAACCGGAGCGTGTTGCTCGGTTCGGACGCCTTCTTCACTCCGGTTGCTGCCGACCTCTTCAGTCTCTATGCGCTTGAGAATATCGGCCACTGGGTAGGGGGTTGGGTGGACGAGTACGTGGATGCGCGAAGCCGGCTCGCAGCGACGACTCCTGAGGATCTCAACGGATTTGGGATCTACGAGGACCTGCCGATTGCGCGCGGTTGGGCTGGCTACAGCGTTCAGCAGTACGTTGCCAAGTCGGTCGGTGGGAAAATTCGAGGCGTGCAGTCGTACGAGCGCTATCGGCGCGAGATTCCAGGACGCGCGGAGCGCCTACGTGACCGTGCCCGCGTAGATTCCGCGTTGTCCGACCTTGGCATCGTCCCGAACATGTTCTCAATGGTTCCACTTGCGCAAGCGGCACACGCGCCGATTTCCGACCTGCGTCCGTCGGATGGAGTGCGTGGTGCCCAGGTCACGCAACGAGCACGGTATGTAGATCAGCTGAACGGCGTGTTTGAGCGCCTCGCGCGAAATGTGGGGGTGTAATGCCGTGGGCTCGACCAGCGAGGTATGGCCCGACGATGTGATTGAACAAGCAACGTCAAGAAACCTTGTGCTCGTCATAGGCGCTGGAGTATCTCGCGCGTGTGTCAAGAACGCGGCGTCGCCCCCGGCTTGGGACAAACTCCTAGTGGGGCTCTGCGATGCTCTATCGATTGTTGGCGAGTCGCGCGTCGAAATTGACGCTCTCGTGAGCCACCGCAGAATGCTCGACGCTGCTGCCCTAATTCGTCATGAAGCTGTGCAAAAGTCTCGTCTCCAGGATTTCTACAACTATATTCGCGTTGCCGTTGATGGCAAACCCGGTGCAAGCTTCGATGGCAGCGCTTGGCACGACGCCGTTGTGAAGCTCGAGCCACAACTAATAGTCACGACCAACTATGACAAGATCCTTGAGCGCGCTACGGGCAATGGCTACAGCACGCACGAGTTCTCCTCGGATCGTGTGGCTGGAGATGTTCGACGAAGGGTCCCGACGCTCTTAAAGATCCACGGCTCAGTCGATGCGATCGAAGACATTGTGCTGACAAGAACCGATTACACGCGATTGCGTCTGACGGGTGCGCACGCACTCGGCGTCCTTCAGGCATTGTTCTTGACCCGCACCGCATTGCTCGTCGGTTACTCCCTCGGGGACCCAGATATCCAGTTGCTATTCGAAAATGTGCTCGGAGGTCGAAATGAAGCCCCGGCACACTACATGCTTGCTAGCGATGACATGCCTGGTTACGAGCAAGATGTGCTGCAGTACAGTTATGGGGTTACTCCGGTCAAGTACGCCGCCGGTAGTTACGACGATGCGCTCAAGGCGCTCGTCGAGTTGGCAGACTTGGTGCAAGGGTCAAAGCCTTAGGATTGTGCGGCATTTTCGACTCAGCGCGAACACCCTGAGTTTGCGGCGCCTCGCTGCTACCTGATCCCCGGGGCAAGCGCGGGCGTTGGGCAGCCTTGGAGAGACTCTGCACCCACAGCCGCGCACGGCCTTCTTGATCAGTGGTGAGAGTCTCGTCCGCCGGTTGCGCTGCGACTATACCTCGCCCGTGTTTCCGGCCACGGCCGTTGTCGCCGGGTCGGCACTCGTTCCTTGACCGGCGCCCTTGGCACCAGTCGATTGCGCATGAACTGGTGCCTCCGCTGGTTGATCAGAGCGTTCGGATTCTAGGGCAAGTAGCTTGGACGCGGGATCGCGAGTCGCGTCGTCTTGGTACGCGATCCTCTCGCTCAGGCTGAAGGACCTAATCTGATCACGAAACTCCTCAAACCTCGGCACTGCTGGCGCCTTCAGATCCGACAACTCAAAATCGCGCGTGATCTTGTGCAAGCGGGGTCGTATGCGATCCGCAAACTCCGTGTCGCCTAGGGATCCGTCGATCTCTCGAAGAAGCTTCTGAGCGGCTATCTTCTTCATTCCAGTTGGGTAGTTGCGCGCGAAATTCTTCACTGCTCGCTTGAGGCGGTCATCGGTTCTCTCGCGATCTTCGTCAGCGAAGGCGTCGTCGAGTACCTCCGAGAGTCGCGATAGTAGCGCTGAAAAGCGTCGACGTAGGAGTTCGGCGCCTTCGACGTCTGGGTCGATCCCGACTAGCGCGACTACTTCGCGAGCAAGACCCGCCTTCTCGATGTGCTCTTCGGGGAACGCGTCCGTATAGGCGGCAACGAGCGCATCCCAGATTCGACCGGGCTTTTGGTTCAGTTGCGCCGAGATTGACTCCGTTGTGAATACCTTGTTTGCATCGGCTTCAAGGTCATTGAAGCGCGCCAGGTAGTTCAGGGACGCTCGATGGGCGATGGCAATCGGAAGGAGGTCTTCAATCTCGACGACCTCAATGTTGTCCTCGACGTTGAGATTCTCGCCTTGAGCCCACAGATCCAGCCGAAGGATGTACTCGTCGCGCAGTATGCGCTTTCGACGCGCCTCGCCGCGACGCAGAACGACTTCAGCCGCTCTGCCAGCTTTGTCACCGTCGAGGAGGGCGACACACGCGGGCTTTACCGTGTCACGGCCGCGCGCGAGATAGACCAGGTACGGAATGCCATCGGCGCCTCCTGATGCCACTACTGTCACGGAGTTCAGGTCGAGGATGCCTTCCACAGAGCCTTGTCGCGCCGCGAGGTGGGTCGCTAGTCCGGCGATCAGTATTTGGTCGGCAGCACCCTCGACGAACAAGTTCTGGCCGCCGATGAAGGCCGTTTCGGACACGTAGGCCCCGAGCGAGGATCGCAGCGGCTCGTAGCGATTGTTGGCCGCGTCCCTCACGACACGCGTACCTTCGTTATCCGCTCCTCTATCCAAGACGCGGATTCTGTGCGGCGCGTTCTTGTCGATGAGGAACGGTGAATGTGTCACGTAGATCACTTGACTCCGAGTGCCGCCATCCTCGGGAAGTGCGTACTCATGGAGTACTCGAAGCAAGTCCTGCTGGCCGACACTCGAGAGGAATGCGTCCGGCTCATCCAGTAAGAGCACATCGGCTTTTGTGTTCATGAGACGGTGCGCCGACAGTTGCACAAAGTAGCTCAGGAAGAATCGTAGCCCCTGGCTTCGTTCGCCAAACGAGTACTTCGAAGCAGTGCGATCTTGTATCGCGAAGGCGAGTTCCTGCTCCCGTGCCTCCACCAGCAGGTCGAAATCGCGGTCTTGTGTCCACCATCGCTGGATGTTGAGGTTCTCGCGTATCGCAGCATTTATCGCTCCCACGATTGCTGCGACTTGCCCCTCCCGTTCCTCGGCTATTGCGGTTTCCAACTCCAGAAACGTAGTCTGGTCGACCTTCGCGATGTCGACGAGCAGTTGTCTTGCAAGCTCAAACTCAGCTTGCCGTGTGGCTTGAGCCTCAATACTCACGTCGTCGGTACCCGGTGTCAGTTCCGGGAGGACCAGTTTCCCAACGTTCGCTTCAGTAAGGGTCGCCAGCGTGCTGAGCTTGTCAAGAAGTCCTACTCTCCGCTTGCGGTTCTGGAGTGGACTCTCTGGTTTGCCTGCAAGTTGCCGAATCGAGACGCTTTTGGGAATGGCGAGATCGGTCTTGAGCTCGTGGAACTTCGGCAGTCTTGCCTGGAGCGTTTTTGCTGAGGTGGTACTGATGGTGGCGCGTGTGCCGTCGATTACCAAGAAGGGTGCCTGATTGCCTGGGCGGTATAGCGTGAACCGCTTCACTCCTACCAACTCAGGGATCTCATCAAGTTCTCCATGCTCCACGTCGAACGTGCCACCGAACTCTGGCAGACGAATCTCGCCGTCCTTGACGGAGTACAGGTCGCTGTATCTACAGAAATCCGCTCGCTCTATCGGCTCGCCCACGAGCGCCGCCTTGACGGCGGTCAACAATTGGCTTTTGCCCGCCTCGTTGGCGCCGACGACAGCGGTGATGTCGTGTTCGAGAGAGACGCGGACGAATGGGTACCAGGCGGGGTCCTTCTCCTCCCACGAGTGCGGTTCGCTATCGGTTCGCGACTTGAACTCGAAGTCGTAGTTGAACGATCTGAAGAACCTGACATCAATCCTAACCAAGCGCATGGCAACTCCCCGTATCACGTCAACGGCCACAGTTCTGGCCTCGCTACTCGAACACATTTCGACCTTAGCGCGCGCGTCGGACAATCGGGCATCGTTGTGCGCCAAGTTGCTGAGCATCGGAAAGAGTCTTGGTGTGGCAGTGTGGTCTCGGTGCCCGCCTACCCGACACGCGTATTGTTTGCGTTATGCATGCCTACGTACCGAGCCTTGATGTGATTCGGTTGCTTTCTTACGTCGATGCGTTGAATCGCTCCGGTGTCGCTCTCAGCGTTGAAGCGGCACGGGCCTTCTCCACCGCGCCTCCTATCGGCGAGTGGTACAACTGGCTGGATGAGGCAATTGAGGACCACGAGCTCGGCCGAAACGATGAGGTCGTATTCGTCTCCACCTACTACTACTGCGTAAACGTGCACTGGCTCACGATTGATCCGGACAAAAAGGATGTACGACTCAGCGCCCTGGGTGCCGCGGTACTCGCGGTCCATGACTCAGGAAGCGGCGATGTGAGTGGCACGGATCGATTCGACGTTGTGATGAGTCCTGGCGATCCGTTCGACTATGTGAGATTGCTCGCTGAGTTCGGGAAGATGGCCGAGCCACTGCTCGTTGACCCGTACGTACCCGTTGAACACCTGTACGCGCTTGCGAAGAACCGTTTGGTGGCGCGAGTGCTCACGTCGGATCGAAAGACTGCTTACGACCGCAAACCGCCCGACCGCGTTCTTAAGCTCCAGGGCCTCGTCGGCGCGGCGCACGCTTCCGAGTACTCATTTGAGCTTCGGACTGTATCTGGAGATTCCCCGAGTGCCATTCATGACAGGCTTGTCCTGCCCACAAGTGGCCGGGGTTTGATGTTGGGCGGCAGCCTTGGTGCCAAGCAGCCAGTGAGTGTGGTGACCTTGACCGAGGAGATGACGAAGGCTCTGCTTTCGCTGTACGAACCTCACTGGAACCTCGCTACCCCCGTTGTCCCGGAAGTAATCCCTCCAGGTTTCCAAGGTCCGGCGATCTGATGCAAAGTAATCTCTTTCACGATTGCAGACAGGTCACATCGCGATGCGTCGATGGTTATTCGCGTGCCGTGCGGAATTGTTGAAGCGCTTCAGCGGCACGGCTCAGTTCCTCGGCTTGCTTCGCGTATGCAAGTGCCGACCCCTGCGTCGGGTTTGACAGCGCGTGAGCGACCTGGTTGCGGAGTTCGTGGAGTTGAAGAGTCGACTCGACGAAGAGATGGTTCACGACGCCTTGGCTTTCGAGTTGTGACAAGAGCACCGAAATGTTCGTTGACGGGCGGCCGGGCCCGGCAGTGGCCCGCTGCAGCGACGTGATCGCCACGACGAGCCGTTCCCATGAGGCCAACACGATTCCGGAGGGATCGAGGCCGTCCGGCATCGGTCTAGGCGACGCAGCTGCTTCCAGTGGCGGATCGATGGAGGCAGCGGAATTTGAGGCCGCCTCCTCTGCCGATTCAAAGTAGGCGTCTACGGAGTCTTCGGCCTTCGCTAGTGACTCACCGAAGTCAACATCGCCATGCGGCGTGCGCACGGCTCTGATTCGGTCGATCAGCTGATTGATCTTCTTCCGGAAGATCACGATCACGATCAAGGTGGATACGGGCCACGCGATCGCGTCGAGCAAACTCGATATGGCTTCAATCCATTTCATGCCCTTAGGATGCCACAGGGTCGTTCAGACGCGGGCGGGCCTTCCATAGCGAATACAGCGAGTTCGTCTTTCGGCGGATCAATTGCCGCTGCGCGGGTCTCATGCCGCGCAAAACCGCGGAAGCGTCGGCCGTCCGACGATGCCATCATCGCATTGTCCGCGAACGCGATTTCGGGGTCAGGGGCGCGTCGCGCAGCGGGAAGGCCATGGCCCGCAAGCGATGCACTGCGTCGGTCGGGACCCCTCCCGTGGCGACGGCGTGCACCAGGGGCATCTCGCTTCGCGTCTAGGGCCCGCGCAGTTTGTGTCGGTTGGCTCGCCTCCAAACCGCGTGCCGTAGCCTGCCCACATGGGGAAAGGCGCGCGTGATCGACGAACCAACGGCCACGCGCACTTGGGTCCGCATCGCCCGCCGATGCGTGGCTCCACCAAGGGCTTCGACGGTAACGATGAAGCCATCACGGTGCTGGGCTCTGACAAAGACCGGGGACCGACTCGCGGTCTGTGCTTCTTGTGCGGTACTGAGCAGACGCTGCGCCTCAGCCATACCTTCCCCAAGCTGGCCTTCCGTCAGTTTGGGCGAACCAGAGGCATCACCAGCGTCCGTTTTGACGACGGGGTGGTGTCGACAGTCAGCGCGCAAGACGGTCTCAAGCACTACCTACTGTGCAACGACTGCGAGCAACACATTGGCAAAGCAGAAGACCTGTTGGCGCGGTTGTGCGACATGCAGCCCGCCGAGCTTCACCAGCACGGGATGGAACTCGACAATGCGTCGGGTGTGTGGAGAATGGCAGGGCCAAAACGGGTGCTCTTGCAGCGGGCTCTCCTGATGACAGTGGTGCGGCACCATGATGCCCCGAGTTCGGGTGTGGAGCTCGCGGTGAGTGGCGCCCACCGTCTACGCGGCATGCTCCGCAGTGGACTCGAGAACCCGGGTGACGAGAAGTACACGACCGCTGGACTTACCGCCATCAAGCTTTTTTCGCTGGATCCGATGCGAGAGAACCCGCGGGCCCGTTCGATGATCTCCGTAGATTCAAAGCAAATGCTGGCAATGGTGGTGCTTCGAGGGTTCGTGTTTTTCGTACCGCTGTCGGATCGCGCTTCGGCGGATCTTGACGAGTGGATCGTGGTTCGCGGGGTTCGCGACCCCGATCATCTCGACTTTGCGTTGGGCGATATCTCTGGACTCAAGGACTATGCCTTGTCGGCTCAGTGTCCTTGCGGCCTCGATCGTGTATTCGGAGACTGCTGTGCGCTCGGATGGCTGCTGGAGAGTCGCTAGGGACACGCTAGGTGGCGTGGGGCGAGCCAGTTGAGTCGACGGTGCGATCCACCGCGCGGCGGGTCCCGACCTGTTGCACGAGTGCAGGCTTCTCGCGGGCTGTAAGACGGGCGACGCCAAACTCACCAAGGGTTACCGGCTCCCGGCCGGGCACATCATCCACACGGTGGGCCCGGTATGGCGCGGCGGCGAGGCGGGGGAGCCGGAGCAACTCGCGTCCTGCTATCGCCGCAGTATGGAGATCGCCCACGCGCAGGGCTTCGCGTCAATCGCGTTCCCCAGCATCAGCACCGGCATCTTCGACTACCCGATCGAGCAGGCCGCCGATGTTGCCGTCGCGACCGTGCGCGAGGCGCTGGCGGCGGGGTCCTCCGTGACCGAGGCGACGTTCGCATGCTTCAGCGAGGAGGACCTGGCGGTGTACGAGGCCGCGCTGGGTGCCTGACCTAGCCCAAGCGTCGGCCGCTTGACTAGCCTGCGGTGTCGACGGAGCCAGGCCCGTCAATCTCGACCGTGACCTCCTCAAGTCGAACCACGTCGTCGGCTAGCGGGTAGACCTCAATGTCTAGGACGTCGTCGTCCCAGAAGGCGATGAGTCCGGCCACCCAGGAACCGTCTGCCGCGCGTGCTCCACCTTCGACCGAGAGGGCGCGTTCGTGGCAGTCGGGCTCTTTGAGGACGACGGGATGGAGCGCGAATGTCGGGCACTTTCCGCAGTCGCAGCTCGACGCGGCCTTGACGTCGTGAGGAAGCGTGGCGTTGTCCCCGGTGGCGAGGTTCCATGCGGCCACCCAGTCATCCGCTATCGCACGCTCGACTTGAGTTGGCTCGCGCCATCGCAGGTTGCGCATGGCGCGAGTTTACGACTCCGCCAGGGTTGCGTGTTCGAATGGTCGCGCTACCCTCGTGCCATGACCGCCTCACCCAACCCAAGCGTCGTCCGTCTCTACCGCCCCACGGGGCCTACGGAGTTGGCGTTGGTGGAGGAGTCGGGCTGGCTTGCGTGGCCGCCGCGTCTTCCGGAGCAGCCGATCTTCTATCCGGTCATGAACGAGTGGTACGCGACCAAGATCGCGCGCGAGTGGAACGTGCCGCACGCAGGCGTGGGCTTCGTGTGTGAGTTCGATGTGGACGCCGAGTACCTGGAGCGTTTCGCCGTGCAGCAGGTGGGCGGGCGCGATGTGCTCGAGTTGTGGGTTCCTGCGGAGGAGCTGGAGGAGTTCAACGCGCACATCGTCGGCGGGATTCGGATGATTGCCAGGTATGACACTGTCAGGGACTAGTTGAGCCTCGTCACGAGATCGCGCATAGAGCGTGCGACATCGCGGTCTCGCTCGCTGCCCCCTGCAGCGGCCACGGCCAGGGTTACGACCTGTGAGTCGCGGCCCCGGACCTCGGCGGCAAGCCAAGTGACCGTGGAGGTGATGAGTTCCGCGTGTGGGGTCGTGCGCGCCAAGTCGCCCAGGCGGGCGCCGATTGCGGTGGCATCACACATTCGCAGGAGCCTGAGCAAGTCGCCGGCATCCTTGGCGATGACTCGCGACCGGTCGGCGGCTTCGAGCCGCTCACGCAACTTGACCGCCTTTGCAATCACCAGGGCGGACGGACCGGCCACCTTGAGTGCGACCTGCCGTGTATCTGAGGCGTCGAGGCTGGAGATGATGTGTTCGGAGTTGTCGAGCAGCGCAAGCTCCAGCCCCGCGACCCTGCGCGCCGCCTTGGAGTGGTGCCCCGGCAGGGAGGCGCGGCGGCGGGAGCGGTTGGCGACCGCCGCGTCGGGAACCATCAGGTCGACGTGAACATCATGCGGTGAATCCCAGCCGCCAGGGTCAAGTGTGGGGACGTAGCCATGTTCGGCGAGGAGTGCGGCGATCTCGGGTTCGGTCGCCAATAGGTCGGGTGAGATCGCCAGATCCGCGTCGGTGGTGTACGCGGGAGCAGCCAGGCCCGCCGGTGCATGAAGGTAGACGGCCTGCGCTCCCACAAGGATCAGCGCGTCTCGGTGGGGCTCGAGAATCTCGAGTGTGTCCAAGAGGGTGCGCCGGGCTGCGATGTACTCAGAGGGGATGTCCATCAGCGCGCGTTACTCACGAGTTGCGAAAGAAGGTCCTCGCCCGCGCGCTGGATGAGATCCTCTCCAGCTTGGGTGTGGCGACCGGTGTAGCTGAGGAGGTCGAAGGCAATCCTCCATGGGTACGCGCGGATTCCCACGGGTGCCGTGTGGTAGTCGCCGGTGGTGAACATCCAGGGCGCCTCGGCTACCCAGATGTTTCCGTTCCGTGAGTCAGGCTCAAGTTGGGCTAAACGTTCAACCTCGCGCAGGTCCTTCGCGTAGAGCCAGAGGTCGCTTGTGGGAAGCGAAGCCCTCATCTTGTTGTCGGCAAGGAACTCAGTTGCTCCCTGAAGCCCGGTCGCGGCGATATCAGCACCTTTGCTTCTGAGAGCCATGAGTGCCCCCTCCCTGCCCATGGGGGAGAAGTAGCGCTTTGCGCGGTTGCTACGCACGAAGTTGTAGTCCTCCACGAGCCGCCGTGCGAGAGCCGTGCGATCCCGCACGATGGTGGCGCCGCCCCCAGTGGGCTCGAAGAAGTTTTCTTCCCGCAATAGTGTGAGGACGCGGCTCGCGGTCGCCGCCCCAGCGCCGTCACGTGTGTTCCGCGCGAGATCGCGAGGCCCGGTGGTGCTGCCATTGGTGAGCAAGTACTCAACCACCCGAGCTGCCCCGCGTCCCTTGAGGGAAGCGAGACGGTCCTCCCGTTGTGTGGGCTCTGGACTGCGCTGGGCGCCCTCGCGCTCGATTCGAATCAAAGGTTCGGCATGCTGAATCAGCACGTTGCCGGTTGAGTCCCAGTACGAGGAGCCTCCGCCAAGGATGCGACGGCGATCCACGGGGGAGAGGTAGCGCGCGATGACCACGGGAATCGTCTCCTTTGAACGCTGCGAACTAGGTGGTAGTGGGCGGGGCACAGCGGTGCCAAGTTCGATCTGTACGTCAAACTGGAGGTCGTACGAGCCGAGCGTCCAGGACACGATGGCATCGACGTTCGTGTCGGCGCTGCCTGGGAAGGTGGGGCTGTGGACAGTGCATCCAATCTGTCCGCTGGGTACGAAGGTGTGGATCGCCGCCATGAAGTCGTCGAGTAGCGCTGATGTTCCGAATAGTGCCACGTTCCGCGTCATGTGGAACAGCCTACTAAACGGAACAGTTGGTGACAATGGCCGGCACGCAGGCGCACATGCCCCGATCCGAAGCGGCCGCTAGGGCACGTTTGCTCCACCATTCACGTTGATTACTTCGCCGACCACGAAGCTCGATTCCGCGACGCGAGGAACACGTATGCGGGTGCCTGCTCCGCCGGTTGGCTGGTGCGGCCCAGCCATGAGCTGTCCCCGAAGCCGTTGAGCTTCTCCGTGGGCTGGTCGTCGGACACCTGCAGGGGAGTCCACGCCGGCCCGGGCGCCAGGTCTTGAGCCGGGACCTTGGTGAAGCCGTTGATGGCGAACTTGGTGGACGCGTAGTTGATGATCGTGGAGCCAGGGCCCAGGTGGGGGAGGGCGTCCTTGGTGATCCACCCGCGTAGAGGTTGGTCTTGATGGTGCGGTCGTACTGAACCTGGCGGGCCGCGTTGTTGACCAGGATGTCGAGCCCGCCAAGGCCGGCCACGGCGTCGGCCACGGGCGTGCGCCAGAACTCGCGGTCGCGAACTCAAGGCACAGGACATCGCGAAAGCGGTGGAAATCGCGACAACTAGGTATGGCCGCGGCAACGGTGTTACGGTGAAGAGTCGCTCCAGCCCTCGGTGACCTAACCGTTCCGCTTGGAACTGAGGAGCATCGTGATCGAACTTTCTGTCGCCGGTTTCCCCCATGGCGAGCCCGCATCCGAACTTCCATTGGCGCCGGAGACGCAACGTACCCGGCGAGAGCAACTTGAGGTCGACGCGGCCCTGGACTTCGCGGGAACCGACCCCGCAGTCGGCGCCTCGTTCATGGACGCAACGCCCACGAGCGTCGTCTTCTCCGATGAGATTGATGGAGCGCAAGCGAGCCAGGGTCTGTTCTAGACGCAGGTTCCGCTCGATAGTTACCTCGTTCACCGTGGTGCGCGGCAGGCGGATGCCCCGCGCGGCGGCATGAAGCGCGACCATGAGCCCGCCCACGAGACCGCGCGCTCCCGCCCCATTTTCGCCTCCGCCGCCGCGCGATAACGGTAGGGTCGTATCAAGGCGCCACTCCCGCCTGGACTCGCACGCGCACGCCGTCCCCTGAAGGACCAGCCGCCGGTCTAAGGTCGTCAATGTTCCGAGTAGTGGATCTTCCCGACAGTCGGCACCTGCCCTCGTCAGGCCCACTGTGCGCGGCGTTCGTCGACGATCTTGGAGTCTCAGGCGCCTCCATTTCCGTGGTGAGTTACGGCGGGCGACAATCCACCATTTGCTCCAGTGACGCCACGGCGGCGCGTGCAGAAGAGCTGCAGTTCGAGTTGGGAGAAGGTCCGCACTGGGACGCCTTGTCCTCCAGGGCGCCCGTCGTCGCCACGGACCTCAACGCTGTCACGGAAGTGCGCTGGCCCATGCTGGTCGATGGCATGCGTGGCCTTGGCATCCAGTCGATCTTCGCCTTCCCGATGCTCATGGG
>Ga0123336_10002934_pt1 | contig 14557 bp, 13 predicted proteins | sample SSSSmetaG_FD_96466 | JGI IMG/M metagenome (GOLD analysis project Ga0123336, IMG submission 96466) | Glacier valley bacterial and archeal communities from Borup Fiord, Nunavut, Canada, to study Microbial Dark Matter (Phase II) - ​SSSS metaG | ecosystem: Environmental > Aquatic > Freshwater > Ice... | reverse complement strand
AATTCAATGGGTTTTTGGCAGCAACTTCACCAAATCCTCCGCTTCCATTTGCACCATCGGCTGTGCTTCCACCGTCTAAGGCAATTCCATCAACAACGTATAAAGGACTACCACCTCTTAAAGAAGTTGTACCTCGAATACGAATATCAATGGCAGCACCAGGCTCACCACTACTTGGTGTCAATTGCACACCCGCCACACGACCTTGTAATAGTTGCTCTGGCGAAGCGATTACACCTTGGTTAAAATCTTTTGCATTTAAAGAAGACACTCCACCTGTTGCATCTTTTCTGGTAGTTGTACCGTAACCTACAACAATAACTTCATCAAGAGCTTTGTCAGATGGTACCAATACAACATTCATTTCAGAACGAGCACCAGCTAAAACCTCTTGCATTGTGAAACCTACAAAAGAGAAAACTAAAGTTGCATTTGCTGGGGTGGATATCTTGTAAGCTCCATTAACGTCAGTTTGAGTTCCTTTATTTGAACCTTTCACCGTAACTGATACGCCTGGCATTCCAGAACCGTCAGATTTGTCAGTTACTTTACCCGAAACCGTTTTGTCTTGAGCAAACGTACTCAAAGACACAAGCATGGTGATTGCCATTAAAGTAGTCTTTACAAGAGACTTTAATGCTACACCTTGTCGCATTGGGCGACTGAACCATTTATAAAAATGATAATTCATAAGGTTTGTTAAGATTGGAAAATGGTTAATGAAAAAAATAAACAATTACATATTTATTCCGTGTTAATAGAATGTTGAGTAAAAAATACCAAGGTCTTATCTACATAAAGAGATGATGATAAATTAGATAAAATGGCATTTTTGTGAGACTTAATATGAAATTGTTATAAAAATGTTATGCAAAATAGGGAAGAATATTTCTATAATTCAACTTTTTTAATGAAAAGTTTTATTCCTCAAAAAAAAGTTTAGTTGGATAATTGCACTTAATTTGTCGTGCAATGTTTAGCACACATTAGAACAGTATTTGCAAAAATTTGCACCACTTCACGCAACAGGGCTTTTTGTTAAAAAATGTTAAAAAAATGACCGTAGAATCTAAGTACTATTTTGTACTTTTCTAATATGAATAGCCCTAAAAAATATTTAAAGCTACATTGAATTGAATTTATTGGTAAATTTGTTACCTTAACAACAACTTAGAAAAAGTCAATATTTCTTCGTAAAATACAAAAAATGATTAATTCTCAACTACTTACCAAATTTGCCTCTGAACTGGAGGGAGAACTCCATTTCGACACTGTCATGCGTACTTTGTACGCAACGGATGCCTCCGCTTATCGTGAAATGCCAACAGCGGTGGCAATTCCCGCAAACATTGAAGATATCAAGAAATTAATCCATTTTGCTCGTGAGAATGGTTCATCAGTTATTCCAAGAACAGCTGGAACATCTTTGGCTGGGCAGGTTGTGGGAAATGGCATTGTGGTGGATGTTTCCAAAAATTTTACAAAAATTTTAGAAATTAATAAATCCGAACAATGGGTGCGAGTTCAACCTGGGGTTGTACGTGATGTATTGAACATGGAGTTGAAGAAATATGGTTTATTTTTTGGTCCCGAAACGTCAACCGCTAACCGTGCCATGATTGGAGGAATGGTTGGAAATAATTCTTGCGGCTCAAATTCTGTAATTTATGGTTCTACTCGGGAACATTTATTGGAAGTGAAGGCAATATTGTCGGATGGTTCAGAAGTTGAGTTTAAAAGTTCAAGAATTACAGAGTTAAAAGAGTTGTTGGACACCGCTGAACGCAAAAATGGAACTGCCACCCTGTCAGAAAAAATATACCGAGAAACTAATAAAATCTTAGCTGATTCTTTCAATCAAACAGAAATAAGAAAGGAATTTCCAAAACCTACTATCGAAAGACGAAATACGGGTTATGCTTTGGATATGCTTCTGAATTGCGAACCTTACACGCAAGGCGGAAAACCTTTTAATTTGTGTGAATTAATTGCAGGGTCAGAAGGGACATTATGTTTTTTAACGGAAATAAAACTTCATGTCAACGACCTCCCTCCTACTGAAATTGGCTTAGTTTGTGGGCATTTTAATACCGTTGACGAAGCTTTACGAGCCAATTTAATTGGTTTGAAATATAAACCATCGGCTTCGGAATTGATGGATCATTACATTTTGGAATGTACCAAAGCCAACAAAGAACACAATCAAAATCGTTTCTTTGTGCAAGGCGATCCTGGGGCAATTTTAGTGATTGAACTACGGGGTGATACGCATGAAGAAATTGTAAAGAAAGCAACTGCAATGGAAGCTGAAATGCGTGCGGTTGGTTTGGGTTATCATTTCCCTGTAGTTTATGGAGCTGATACAAAAAGGGTTTGGGATTTACGTAAAGCTGGTTTGGGATTACTTTCTAACCTCCCAGGCGATGAAAAAGCCGTTGCCGTAATTGAAGATACTGCGGTGGACGTCAATGACTTACCTGATTTTATCCGTGATTTTAACGAGATTTTAGATAAAAATAATCTGTACTGCGTACATTATGCCCATGCTGGTTCGGGCGAAATTCATTTACGCCCAATTATTAACCTAAAAACGGTTGAAGGAAATAAGCAATTCCGTTTGATTGCGGAGGAAATTGCAACGTTGGTAAAAAAGTACAAAGGTTCACTTTCGGGAGAACATGGCGATGGGCGTTTGCGGGGGGAATTTATTAAGCAAATGGTGGGCGAGCATAATTATCAGTTGATGAAAGATGTAAAGCGTATTTGGGATCCGTACAACGTTTTTAATCCAAATAAAGTGGTTGATACACCTCCGATGGATACTTTCCTACGGTACACACCTGGACAAAAAACACCCGAATTTGAGACGACTTTCCGTTTTACTGACCAAAATATTCTCCAACACGCTGAACAGTGTAACGGTTCTGGTGATTGTCGGAAAACGCACCTTTCGGGCGGAACGATGTGTCCTTCGTATATGGCAACTCGGAATGAGAAGGAAAGCACACGTGCAAGAGCGAATATTTTGAGAGAGTTTTTAACTCATTCTGAAAAAGATAACCGTTTTAATCATGAGGAAATTAAGGAGGTAATGGATTTGTGTTTGGCTTGTAAAGGTTGCAAATCTGACTGTCCTTCAAATGTTGATGTAGCAAAATTGAAAATGGAATTTTTACATCAATATTATAAAGAAAATGGTGTGCCGATTCGGAGCCGTTTGGTTGGGAATTTTGCTAATATTTCAAAGGTAGTTTCATACATTCCGTGGGCGTACAATTTTGTTTACAATACTCCATTTTTACGTAGAATTGCAAATACTGTTGTTGGTTTCCATCCAGACAGAACGATGCCCTTGTTGGCGAAGAGAACATTTATGAAAAGCTATGAAAAACGAGCAATGAACAATGAGAAGAACTCAGAAGATGCCAAAATCCATACCTCGTACCTCATACCTCATACCTTGAAAAAAGTCCATCTCTTCGTTGATGAATTCACCAATTATAATGATGTTGAAATTGGTATTAAAGCGGTTAAATTATTAAATCGTTTGGGATATGAAGTGATTGTTCCAAAGCACGTAGAATCTGGTCGTCCGCAATTATCGAAGGGACTTTTGGATGATGCCAAACGCCTTGCAAATCAGAATGTTGGCTTGTTGAAAGATGTGATTACAGACCAAATTCCATTAATCGGAATCGAGCCTTCTGCCATCTTGACTTTCAGAGATGAATATCCTGATTTAGTGGATGAAAACTTATTGGATGATGCTCGAAAACTCTCAAAAAATGTGTTTATGATTGAGGAGTTTTTATCGAATGAAATTGAAGCAAAACGTATCTCCAAAAGTGCTTTTACTACTGAAAAAAGGTTGATAAAATTACATGGTCATTGTCAGCAAAAATCATTGTCAAGCATGGTTCCTGCGAAACGAACACTGTCGTTACCAGAGAATTATGAGGTGCAATTGATTCCTTCGGGATGTTGCGGAATGGCGGGTTCTTTTGGCTATGAAAAGGAGCATTTTGAATTATCCAATCAGATTGGTGAATTAGTACTTTTCCCCACGATTCGTCAACAAAGTGAGGACGTAATTATTGCGGCTTCTGGAACAAGTTGTCGTCACCAAATTCATGATGGTACGGGACGAACAGCAAAGCACGTTGTGGAAATTTTGTATGAGGCTTTGGTGTAATTCAGAGTAATAAAGTGAATGTTAGAACGTACTTATAAAAAAGGCTTGCAAAGTTAGATTTGTAAGCCTTTTTCCCTTAATCAATCTTCTCTTGCTTACCTCTCCTACCCTTTCCACTCACGATTGACCTAACATCTTCGGTAGTTTCTACGATGGTATCCATCAGCGAAGGAACAAAGCCTTTTAACATTCGCTTTTTTTCAAATCGAAGTCTTTCATGATCGGGTTCACCTAAAACATAAGCGTAAGGTTTTAATTCGGGAACTGCATCAAAAATAACTTTCAAGATAGCAATTGTGGGCAATGACAAAGCCATTCCAGCTAACCCCCAAAGCGAAGAACCTAACAATAAAGCAACGATAGCAACCAAGCCATTAATGCTCACTTTTGAGCCTACAATTTGTGGCGTAATAAAATTACCTTCTAAGAATTGTACAAAAACGAAGACTCCTGCAACACCGACTGCATACATAGGAGAATCCTTTGTTATTAGGGCAATAATGATCGGCAAGATTGAACCAATCAAAATACCTACGAATGGAATTATCAACAGAGCGGCAGCTAAAAATCCAAAAAATACTGCGTAATCAATACGCAAAACCAATAAACCGATTGTATTTAGTGTTCCTACAATTAAAGTTACAGTAACTAATCCCGTCAAATAACTGTGAACAACTTCGTATATTTTTGTCAATACGGCATCCACTCTTCTTCTACTTATATTCTTGAAAACTTTATAAAAAAACATTTTAAAAAAGTCCCGATAGTAAAGGAAAAAGAACATATAAATTGGTATCAAAGACAGATTCCCTAAGACACTACCAGTGGTAGAAAGTGCGGTTGTAAATAAAGTCCCTCCCGAACTCAACATTCCAGTACCATATTTTTTCAGTTGTATAATTTGTGCTTTTTTTGCAACATGAAGTGTTATTTCCCCCCACCGCTGAATTTTATTAAACCAATTCAAAATTCTTTCTTCTAATTGTGGAATCATTTCCCCAAAGTTAGCAATTTGTGTAGAGGCCAACCAGATGACTCCTATGGCTACGCCCGTAAATAAAATGAGTGTTATCGCTACTGCCAAAACTCTCCCTAAACCCTTATTTTCTAACCAATTAGCTAATGGAAAAATGGACATTGATAGAATCATTGCAATCAAAACGGGGACAAGAATAGTCTGCAAAACCACCAGCCAGTAAACTAAAATGGTGACAGAAATAAGTGCCAAGGCAAGTTTTGCTACAAAGGGTAATTTATAGTCCATAAATAAGTAAGTGTATTTAGATCAGAAAATGAATAAATTACGATAAAATGACACAAAAATACTGATAAGTTTCTACCAAAATAATTATATCAACGATAAAACTGTTATCAATTCCAACGTCCCAAAGGATGAGAAATTATGCCATTTACACTCACCAAAGAAACAGTTTGCGAGTTTAGATCCCCGATCAGTAATAAGTCTGTATCTTGTCGATAGCCAAGTTCTTTCGTTTGTTTTTTTATTTTTTCGATTAAATCTGAAGGCACATTTGCCTTAAGATTTAAACAGGTACAAGGCTTTTCCTTTTTGAATTTATTGAGCTCAACTAAAAGTTCTTTTGTGTCGTTGACTTTATCTTCTTTTCCCCAACTAATCATTTTATTCATCCAAGCATTATACTGATAACGATAGGGTTCAAATTCAAAAATTAAATCAGGATATTTTCTAAGCATTTCAGCCCCATTTTTGAATAATTGAATATGACCTGGGTCTAAGAAACCCACAAAATTGCCACCCCAAGTCATACCGTATTGTGCTGTCAGATTGTTTAAAGGACGGTAATAAGATAAATTGTTCGATATTTTATGACTCCGCATCACAACAAAGTCAGCGGCAAACCCAAAATTATGCATAGAAATTGGTGATACTGATTTGTTACTACTTAAATATTTTTGTTGATTTGTCATTGAACGTAAATCTGAAATAATTCTGACCGAACCATTCAAATCTTTCATTACTTGATGAATTGAATCACGTTTTGAGAGGAAATTGGTTCGTTCTTCTGATAACAATTTCTCCCAACGGTTATACAAATATCGTGGTTGAGATGCCAACGCCCACAAGTATTCTTGTTCTTGCCAAGATAGTGAAATTGACTCGTTTGGCAGTTGAATACTCGGAAAAATCAAGGCTTGTGGACGGTCTTGACTTTCTGCAGCAACTCCTCCAATTTTCAAGTTCCCTTGTAGGTCTGCAATTACAACCAAAACCTTTTGTGGCGAAAGATTTTGTTTCAATAAAGTATCGCTCAGATAGAAACCTTGTGCGACCTCTCTAATTCCTAATTCACTAATTTTAAATGTAGTATCACAGGAATAATCTTGCCAATTGGGTTCTTTACTTAATAATTTGCCCGTTTTTTCAATAAGATTACAAGCAAATAATGTAAGGCAAGTAAGGGCTATTTTGGAAAAATGTTTCAATAGTAAATTTGTTAAAAACATCAATTTATTGTGGCGACCGTCGCTCGGTTATAAAATTTAAGAATGTGGAATAATATTGGGTTTGACTGCAAACTTTATGAAAATTAAAATTGGCAAGCATCATTTTCTAAACTTCTCTCGCTGTGCTAAATATAGTCCCAGAATAACGAGCAATGTTCCTACGCAAGTATAAAAAGTTATGGGTTCTTTCAGTAAGAATGCTGCGTAAACAAATCCAAAAATTGGGCATAAAAATAGCCACAGTGAAGCTTTAACTGGGTCTTTTTTGAGTAAATAGAGCCATAATTGAACGGCACCAATAGAAACTGGAATCACTAACCAAAAAACTGAACCCCAAAATCTTAAATCATAAGTATTATTTGTCCAATCGGTAAAAAATAACGTCATTGGGATTAATAAAATTCCACCCAAAAGCACTTGCCAACCGTTGATTACTAATGAAGGTAAATTCCATTTTTGAGAAGAATAATAAACCGTTCCGACAGAATAAGAAATCATAGAAATGGACAATATAATTAAGCCTTCGACATCGGCAAAACTGTTTTTTAGTAACGGGTAAGTGGCTATTCCAACGCCCGTAATTCCCAAGATTAAGCCTAAAAACTCCGTCTTTTTTATTGAACGATTTAACCCAAAAGCTGATAGAATACTAATTATTATGGGATTAGTAGCCGTGGCTAAACTTCCTATGCCCGCAGAAACGTGTTTGATAGCAATTACGAAAAAGCCTAAATAAATAGTAACATTTAAGACTCCATAAATTGCTAATTGCTTCCATTCAACTCCTTTTGGTAGACGGTTTTTCTGAAATAAATACGCATATCCCAACATCAAAAAACCCGCAATAAAAAAACGAAAATTACCGATTACCAAAGGTTGAGCCGATTGAATTCCAATTTTTGTAGCCGATGAAGCCGATGCCCAAAGCATGGCAAAAAATATTCCAATTAGTAGATTTTTTATCATAATTTTTGGGTGGCTTCTTTGTCTAACATCACAAGACTATGCTCTAATTTTTGAAAAATACTGGCTGGAAATCGTTCAGTAGTTTCACCATTGAGTGCGTTGCTTATTACATCAGCTTTACGGGTTCCGTTGGCAATCAAAATTTGCAGTTTCGCCTCTTGTAAATGAGCTAAACCAAGGGTTATTCCTTGGTTTAATATCGTGTCTTTCGTAAAATATTTTTGACCGACTAATCTTGTAATCTCCTCTAAATCAGATACATGAGCATAAATATCAAAAGGTGTATTGGGTTCGTTTAGGGCAATATGTCCGTTCATCCCCACGCCAACGAGCATAACATCTAAACCTCCTTTTAAAGCAATAAACTCATTGACTTTTTGACATTCTAATACTAAATCTTCGGCTTTTGCATCGAAATATTTAATACGTTCTGAGGAAATATTTAAGGGAATTAGCAAATTTTGATAAATGCCATGTTTGCAAGAACCTTCATCGTTTTGATCCATGCCAACCCATTCGTCAAGACCTACAAAAGTGCATTTTTCAAAGAATTTTCTATCTGATTGGGTTAGAAATTTACACACGCCCAAAGGTGTATCGCCCGAGGCAATGCAGATTAAAGCCTCTGGTTTTCGTGTTAAAACATCAATGATAAGGTTGGCGGTTGCTGCGGAAAGGGTTTCGTAATCTGGGAAAGTATATATGGTCATAATTGTATTACTTAACTTGACGTAAAAAAACCACGAGCATAAACTCGTGGTACAATATTAGGAATCAAAAATGTCTTTTACTACAACTTAGGAAATTTCATTTTATAATCTACATCAACTCTTCCTTTTGTGATTTTTGCGAGTTTATTTTTCAACATTCTCTTTTTTACAGGATTGAGGTGATCAGTGAAAAGGATGCCATCAATGTGGTCGTATTCATGTTGAATAATTCTTGCAGCAAGACCTTCGTGTTCTTCGGTGTGTTCTTTCCAATCAATATCAAAATATCTAATCGTCACATACTCAGGACGATAAATGTCTTCTCGCACATCTGGAATTGATAAACAACCTTCTTCAAAACCCCAATCATCTCCATCCTCCTCCAAAATTTCAGCGTTGATAAATACCTTTTTAAAGTCAATTAGTGAAGGATCAATCTCCCGTTCTTTCATGTCTTCGCCTTCATTAAAAGGACGACCATCAACGACAAACATTCTTACATTTAGTCCAATTTGGGGTGCTGCCAAACCTACGCCTTTGGCATTATACATGGTCTCGAACATATCTTCCGAAAGTTTTTTTACATCGTAAGACTTGTCAATATCAACGGCAACTTTTCTTAAAACGGGGTCTCCGTAGGCAACTATTGGGTAAATCATTGTTTAGTTATTAGTGATTAGTTATCAGTTGAGTTCTACACAAAATCATCTTCAAATAACCAATCTTTCATGCAAAATTAATGAAAAAAATTGAAAATCTGGGCTAAAAACCAGTATCTAATAACCCACCACAAATCACTAAACTATTGCCTGTCGAACTCTCACCAATTTCTCTAAAAGCATTTCTAATTGGTCAAGAGGCAACATATTTGCTCCATCCGACTTGGCAATTGAAGGATTTGGATGCGTTTCGATAAACAAACCTTCTGACCCAACGGCAATGGCAGCTTTTGCAATTATTTCAATCATTTTCGGATTTCCACCCGTTACACCCGTGCTTTGGTTAGGGCGTTGTAACGAGTGCGTGCAATCCATCACAACGGGCACGCCATGTGCTTGCATTTCTGGAATATTTCTGTAATCAACCACTAAATCTCCGTAGCCAAAAGAATTTCCTCTGTCAGTTAAAAAAACCGTAGCATTTGGGTTTTCGTGTAAAACTTTTTCAACGGCAAACTTCATCGAAACACCCGACATAAATTGTCCTTTTTTGATGTTAACAGCATTACCCGTTTGAGCCGCCGCCGCCAATAAATCTGTCTGACGGCACAAAAAAGCTGGAATTTGTAAAATATCCACATATTTGGCCGCCATTGCCGCCTCCTGCGATTCGTGAATATCCGTCACCGTTGGAAGGTCATAATAGTCACCAACTTCCTTCAATATTTCCAAAGCAGTAATGTCTCCAATACCTGTAAAAGAGTCTAATTTTGTACGATTAGCCTTGCGATATGAGCCTTTAAAAATAAATGGAATTCCGAATTGGTCGGTGATTCCTTTAATTTTTTCAGCAATTTCGAAAGCCAAATCACGATTTTCAATCGCACAACTTCCTGCCATAAGGAGAAAATTATTTTTGTCTGTGTTTTTTAATTTTGAGATGTTCATTGTTTTGGGGATTAGGTGTTGGGGTTAGAAATTAGAGGTTGGCAGGTGAGGGTTTAAATCTTCAATACTAACACCTAAAACCTATCTCCTAAAACCTCTTTCTATATAAAATTGATCTCTATACTCAAGGAAATTCCAAATTTCTCCAAAACGGAAGCCTGTATTTTTGCTGACAATGCTTTAATTTGTTCGCCCGTTCCTCCGCCATAATTGACTAAAACCAAGGCTTGTCGAATGTGAACGCCTATTTGTCCATCTCTAAATCCTTTCCAACCTGCCTGTTCGATGAGCCAACCTGCGGGAACTTTAACGGTTGTTTCGTTAATGGGATAACTTGGCATGTTCTCAAATTTTCTGTTCAAATCATCAAATTTTCTCTTCGGAATTTCTGGGTTTTTGAAGAAACTTCCTGAATTACCGATTTTGGCTGGATCAGGCAATTTGCTTTTTCTGATACTGATAACGGCATCACACACGGCTTTTATACTCAGCGATTTCACGTTCATATCTTCCAAAGTTTTCTGAATATCCCCGTAAGCAACTTTGTAAACGGGGACTTTATTCAATTGAAAAGTTACCGAAGTAATTACATATTTCCCTTTAAATTGATGTTTAAAAATACTTTCACGATAACCAAAATGGCAATCATCTAATTTGAAGGTTTCGATTTCTAAGGATTCAAGATTCAGAGCTTGTAATTCTTCAAAAATATCTTTTATTTCAACGCCATACGCTCCAATATTTTGCATGGGGGAAGCTCCAACCGTTCCTGGAATAAGTGAGAGATTTTCCATGCCAGCATATTGATTTTCAACGCAGTATACCACTAAATCATGCCAAATTTCACCCGCACCAGCTTTTACATGTATGTGAGCATCATTTTCAAAAACTTTATTAATGCCTTTCAGGTTAATTTTTATGACCAATCCATCATAGTCTGTTGTAAGCAAAATATTACTCCCACCACCCAAAAATAATTTATCAATCAACTGATAATCAGGATTTTGAAGTATGGATTTAAGCTCTTCGATGGATTTGATTTCAACGAAAAAACGAGCCGTAGCTTCTAATCCGAAGGTGTTATATGGTTTTAGGGAAACGTTTTGTTGTATTTGCATTTGTAATAAATAAAGCCTCAACAAAGTTACAATTAGCAAAGGGCATTTCAAGTATTTAACAAAAATTGTATCTTTGGGACACGGTTATAAGTTATTGGTTGGTCGTTATTCGTGATACAGTCAAGGATTAACCAATAATTGTTAACAAATAACCCTTCACTTTTCACTAATTAATTATGAAGAAATATAATCCTTTTATTTTAATGATTTTATGGTTTTCTATCAGTGCTTGTGCTTCAACAACTGTCATAAAAGGTGGCGGAGATAGCTCGAGAACAACTCAGAATTCGGGTGACTCAAATACGACACAATCTCCTTCAAAAAAGAATGAAAAGACTCATGAAGAAGACCTATCCATTTATCGTCCGAAGTTCAAATTAGCTAATCAGATAGACACACAAACCTCTGGTTCACAGCCAGTTAAGGCTTCAAAACCAACAATTTCAGATTCTCCTCTTCATGTAAATAAGAAGTTGGATGCCATTTTAGATACGATTGCGATGCGGAATAAAAGCGTGAAATTTACGAATGGGTTTCGCATTCAAATTTATGTTGGAAACGACCGTAAATCGGCTGATGATGCGAAGATTTATACCTATCAAAAATACCCAGAAATATTTCCGTATTTGAGTTATCAGCAACCGATTTATAAAGTTAAAATTGGGGATTTTTTGAATAGAATGGATGCCGAAAGATACTATTCGGATATTAAAGATTTGTATCCTTCTGCCATGATTTTGCCCGATAGAGTAGAGATTAAGAAGGGTATTATGGTAAAATAGATTGTCATTTCAGAAAGATTTGACACTTCTTGGAGTCACATTGTTTTAGAAAATGTCGCTTGCGATGCTGATAATTTTAAAGATACTTTCAAACATCACATGGATATTCGGACGATTATTGGGGACGGGAAATGAAGCACGATAAAACAGGATTAAAAGTGAATAATTTAGAATAACTTTGAGGTAAATCTTCTAAATTAACCATAATATAATGGCAAGCAATGGAGTTTGGGTATTCTTAACCCCCGAACAAAAAGCCGCTGAAAAGGCTTTGATGAGTAAAACGGAAGCGGGACTAAAAGCAATTGTGAAAAACTTAAATGAACAATTAGTCGTGCAACCACATCCAGATTTTGGTTATGTTTCTGGTTTTTCTTACAAATGGTTTCGTGATTCTTTGTATCTCGAACAAAACGTTAAATATGATTCTCCCAATGCCCTTTCCAAAGAAAAAGTATTCAAATTGGGAAGAATGGATTTTTATCTGGATAATACCTGTGGGCTGTCATATATGAGACATACGGGCAAATGGCACCTCATTTGTTCAGGAGAAACCGCTGAATATTGTTTAAATCTTCTTAAAAATAACCCCATTTTTCATGGGTAATAAATAACCAAACAATCTTACCCCAAAATAAATTTAACCAAAAAATGCAAAAAATTAAAGTAGGTGTCGTTGGCACAGGATTTATTGGACCCGCCCATATTGAAGCTCTTCGTCGTCTTCCGAATATTGAGGTAACTGCCCTTTGTGAAGTAAATATTGAGTTGGCAACTGCCAAAGCTACTCAATTAGGCATCGAACGTCCGTGTACATTTGACCAATTATTGGCGATGGAAGATATTCAGTGTGTACATATTTGTACGCCAAATTTCCTTCATTATTCTCAATCAAAAGCGGCTTTATTGGCTGGAAAACACGTTGTTTGTGAAAAACCTTTAGCGAAAGATTTGCATGAAGCCGAAGAATTAGTTGCTATTGCTAAAGAAACTGGTTTAGTAAATGCCGTTCATTTCAATTTACGTTATTATCCCTTAGTTCGTCAGATGAAAACTATGCGGGAGAAAGGAGATTTGGGCGATGTTTACTCAATTATTGGTTCTTACTTGCAAGATTGGCTTTTTTACGAAACTGATTATAACTGGCGGTTAGAACCTGATAAATCAGGAGATTCTCGTGCGATTGCGGATATTGGTTCGCATTTAATGGATGTCATCGAATACATCACTGGCTTAAAAACCGTTGAAGTAATGGCAGATTTTAACACCATTCACAAGACTCGTAAAAAGCCTTTGAAACCTATCGCCACTTATTCTGGCGAAGTATTCAGTCCAGAAGATTATGCCGACGTGCCTATCAGTACGGAAGATACTGCTAACGTTTTATTGCGTTTTGATAATGGAAATAAAGGTTTAGTAACGGTTTCGCAAGTTTCAGCTGGACGTAAAAATCAATTAAAATTAGAGATTTCGGGTTCAAACAAAACCTTTGCATTTAACTCAGAAGCTCCTAACGAAATTTGGATTGGAAATCGTGACGGCTACAACCAATCATTAATGCGTGACCCATCATTGGCATACCCAGAGGCAAGTGCTTTAATGACTTTCCCCGGTGGACACAATGAAGGTTTTCCAGATACTTCAAAGCAATTATTTAAAGAAGTCTATGCTGCCATTGCAGAAGGAAAAATGCCTGAAAATGCTCCATTCCCAACTTTTGCTGATGGATACAGAGAATTATTAATTTGTGAAAAAATATTGGAAAGTCATAGAAGTCAAGGTTGGGTGAAGGTCTAAATAATACTTTAATGATGAACAAATTTGTATATTTGTTCATCATTTTGTTTTAATAATTAAGGTCATGGTAGATTATAGAAAAATCATCACAATAGAACCTGGAAAAAGAGGCGGAAAACCGTGTATTCGAGGTATGAGAATTACAGTTGGTGATATTTTAGGATGGCTATCAATTGGTATGTCTCATCAAGAAATTATTGAAGACTTTCCAGAATTAACCAATGAAGATATTATGGCTGCCTTATCATTTGCGGCTGCCCGTGAGCAGAATACTCTAATTGTAGCTGCATGAAATTACTTTTTGACCAAAATATTTCTTACCGAGTTGTCAAGAAAATTATCGCACACTTTCCTCTGGCTGTTAGTGTAAGTGATGTTGGATTATATGAAGCCGATGATATTCCTATTTGGAAATATGCCCTAAAAAGTGAATATACTATTGTCAGCCAAGATAATGTTTTTGATGATTTGTATCTTGCATGGGGACACCCTCCGAGGATTATTATAATTAGAACTGGCAATATTTCAAATGGTAATTTAACTAAATTATTAATTTCAAGGAAAAATAGAATTGAAAGATTTATAAATAGTACAGGTATCGGAGGACTGGAAATTAACTGTATTGAAGTTATTGAAAACGAAAACTAAACAAATGAAAACAATTAAAGGCCCCGCTATATTTTTAGCCCAATTTTTAGACGATAAAGCACCATTCAATACCCTTGATTCCATTACGGATTGGGTTTCGGGTTTAGGATATAAAGGTATTCAAATCCCAACTTGGGACTCACGTGCCATTGACCTTGAAAAAGCAGCTACTTCAAAAACATATTGTGATGAACTCACAGGAAAATTAGCGGATAAAGGTCTGCAAATCACTGAATTATCGACGCACCTT
>Ga0123336_10002931_pt1 | contig 14571 bp, 11 predicted proteins | sample SSSSmetaG_FD_96466 | JGI IMG/M metagenome (GOLD analysis project Ga0123336, IMG submission 96466) | Glacier valley bacterial and archeal communities from Borup Fiord, Nunavut, Canada, to study Microbial Dark Matter (Phase II) - ​SSSS metaG | ecosystem: Environmental > Aquatic > Freshwater > Ice... | reverse complement strand
TCACCGTCTTGACCCAGCCCAGCACCGAAGGCGCGCTCACCTTCTTCTGGGACGGCAAAGGCCCCGACAAGAAACCGGCCGCGCCTGGCAAGTACACCGCGCGGCTCGTCTATCGCGACAGCAGCAAGAAGATCCGCCAGACCGAGGAGACGGTCATCGTGCGCGACACCGTCGCCAACCAGCAGGCCAACTATGGCCAGGTCTCGGGCCGCATCGCCATGCCGGCTGCGGCGCCGCGCTCGGCCGGGGGCCTCGCCGCCAACGCCGAGGTCGATCTCGTCGACGACAAAGGCCGGGTGTTGCAGTCGGTGCGCTCAACGGCCGAGGGCCAGTATCGCTTCAAGAACATCGACGCCGGCAAGTACAAGGTGCGCGTCCGCAAGCAAGGCTATGCGCCCGTCGAGAGTGAGGTCAAAGCGCCAAAAGGTGCCGAGGCCCAAAGCGACCTGCATCTATAGTGGCCATGCGAACCCTCGCTCAGATTCTCTCGCTCGCGTTTGCCGTCGTCACTCTGGCTGCGCTGACGCTGCGTGCGTCACCAGGCTGTACCGAAAAGCGCGTGGCGCCAACGGCACAGCCGGCGGCCCAAGCCGTGCCCGCGCAACCCGCGCCCACGCCCGTCGCTGATCCGGTGCGCTTCATGCCGGCTTCCAAGGCCGGCCCGGTGTTCGTCCCCCAGCCAGCCCCGCAGAAATAGATGCTGGCCATCCTCTTCGCGGCCGGCGCCAGCTTCGTGGTGCTCGCCGCCATGTTTGGTCCGCTCGAGCGTCTGTTTCCCGCGCGGCCGGGTCAGCCCGTCTTTCGTCCGGACTGGCTCACCGACGGCGCCTTCTTTCTCGGCCAGTATCTGGTCTTCAACCTGGCCGCGATCTGGCTCCTCTCGCGCCTGTGGTCGCTCGTCGGCCAGCACACGTCCCCGTCGCTGTGGCTGGCGCCGCCGGCCGTCCTCGCCGGCGATCTGGCCGTCTACTGGTTTCACCGCGCCTGTCATCACTATCCGTTCTTGTGGCGCTTTCATGCCGTGCATCACTCGAGCGAGCACCTCGACTGGCTGGCCGCCCATCGCGAGCATCCCGTCGATGGTCTCTTGACCCAGCTCACGCAGAATTTGCCCGCGGTCCTCCTCGGCGTAACACCCGAGTGGCTGGCGTCGCTGGCGGTGTTCCGCGGCATCTGGGCTATCTTCGTACACTCCAATGTGCGTCTGCCGCTTGGCCCGTTGCGCTGGCTATTTGGCGCGCCGGAGCTGCACCACTGGCACCACGCCCGCGATCCCCACCAGACCCACAACTTCGCCAACCTGGCGCCGTGGCTCGACCTCCTGTTTGGCACACATCACCTGCCGAAGCCCGAATCAGAGTTTCGCCTCGGGCTTCGCCAACCCTGGCCGCGCACCTACATAGCGCAGCTTCTTCGCCCATTTCGTCGTCGCTAGTCTGATTTGCACGGCTATACTGCCGCGCATGAAGAGCCTTCTCGTGGTCCCACTCCTGTGGGCCTGCGCCTGCGGAAGCAGCCAAGCGCCGTCAGGCGACCTCGGCTCTGTGCCCGACCTGTCGACGGCAGATCTGATGCCGCAGAGCCCGCTCGGCACCGACTGCAGCCCCGCCATCCTCCTCGAAAACTACACCTGCCTGAGCGGCGCCAACGACTACCACCCGCGCGACAACATGTCGATGAACGACATCTGGCCCGCCTGTATCAGCGACGACAACACGTTCCATTTGCTCGGCGCGTCGGCACCGCCTTCGGCCGCACGGGTGGCCGCGTTCGAGTCGGTGGGCCCCAGCCTGTGGGCCAAAGCGACCCTGCCCGAGACCACCGATTTTGTCGCCGCAGCGACGGCATTTGGCGCCACCGACGGCCTCGCCGCCCAGCTCGTGGGGCTCCAAGATCCCCATTATCCCCAGCTTCAAAACGCCGACACCTGCGCTGCCAATGCCTCCAGCTACCCAGATCGCTGCGCCGGTGCCACCAAGCTGTTGCCGGTCTTCACCGACGCCATGCAGGCCGGCAAAAACGGCTCCGGCACGCACGTCGCCGCGTCGCGTTTGGAAGCCGTTCTCTTGTGGTCGTTCTATCTCAGCGCCATGTCGGACTCGGCGACGTGCAGCCTCACCAGCAGCGTCGACTGCGACAGCCAGTGGTCCGACGTCACTGGCGGCAATGGCCGCGATCAAGTGACCGGCCTCTCTGGCTACGTGTCGAAGCTCGGCCTCGAGAGCAAAGACCGCATCGTCGACGGTACGCTCGCCGTCCGCTGCTGGCGCGACTTCACCAGCGCCGGCAATCCGCGCGACGACATGTTCAACTTCGCCCGCCAGCAGCTCGACCGCGCCCTCCTGCATGGCCTCGCCCTCGTCGCCCGCCAGCGGTTCAGTCAGCTCGGCTGTGCGACGGGACAGTTCCAGGAAGGCCACTTTCAGTTCGTCAAGATCTTGGTCGGCCTCCTCGACCGGGCCTCGCGCACCGGGGATCCTTCTCGCGCCGCGAAAGCCGATGTCTTGAAGACGCAGATCAACGCAGCGACGGCCGCAGCCGTCGACGTCGCGGCCGCGGTGGCCGCCCTCGACGCGCTGTACCCGGCATGCCCGTGACCAAAATGATCGTCAAGAACGCCAAGTCCAAGACCAAGCCTGCAGCCAAGCCCAAGGCCAAACCGCGCCTGGCCAAGGCGCCCAAGCTGGCCTCCAAGCCGAAAAACAAGTTCCATCACGGCAACTTACCCGCCGCGCTCAAGGCCGCAGCCCTCCAGCTTCTCGAAGAAGGCGGCGCCCAAGCGGTGTCACTGCGCGAAGCCACACGGCGCGTCGGCGTGACCCACACGGCAACGTATCGGCACTTCGACAGCCGAGAAGCGCTCCTCGCTGCCGTCGCTGCCGATGGCTTCGACGCCTTTGGCGCCCAGCTGCGCGCAGCCGGGATCGGCGCCGGCGATGGCCTTCAGCGGCTCGCGTCCGTGGGCCAGGCGTATGTCGAATTTGCCCGCAACAACCCGGCCATCTTCCGACTCATGTTCGGCCCCGAGCTGCAGCCGCAGCGACGGCATCCGTCGGCCAATGCGCCGGCCCGCGCCGCCGCCGAGCTGTTGCGCGGCCTGGTGGTCGATGGGCAAGCCGAAGGCGTCATCCAAACGAGTGATCCGACCTCGGTGGCCCTGACGTCCTGGGCCCTCGCCCATGGTCTGGCGGTGCTCATCCTCGACGGTCAGATCCCCGAGCGTGGCGATGTGGTGCAGTTTGCCGCCGACACCTTGCACACCGCGCTCAAGCCCAAGGGCTAACTTCGCTAAGTCGGGCGCAGGCCCATACACACGCACCAAGAAACATGCTAAGTGCCCGGGATGACCAACTCTGCCGTCGCCCAGGCCCTCGCCCGGTTCGGCTCCGATCGCGACCGATATCTCGACGATCTCAAGACCCTGGTGCGCATCCCCAGCGTCTCGTTCGACGGCTTTCCGGCAGCAGAAGTGCGTCGATCGGCAGAGGCCACCGCGACGCTGTTGCGTGAGCGCGGCTTCGCCAACGTGCAGCTCCTCGAGGTCGAGGGCGCACATCCTTATGTCTTCGGTGAAGTCAAAACGTCACCGACCGCACCGACGCTGTTGCTCTACGCGCATCACGACGTGCAGCCCGCCGGCGACGCCGCGCGCTGGACGCACGGCGACCCGTTCGAGCCCAAAGAAGTCGACGGTCGTCTCTTCGGTCGCGGCGCCGCCGACGACAAAGCCGGCATCGTCATCCACACCAGCGCCGTCGACGCCTGGTTGCGCGGCGCCGGATCGTTGCCGCTCAACATCAAGCTCCTCGTCGAGGGCGAAGAAGAATCCGGCTCGACCCACCTTGGGACGTTCCTGCGCGCCCACAAGACGCTGTTGGCCGCTGACGCCATCGTGCTCACCGACACCAGCAACTTCGAGACGGGCCTACCGTCGATCACCACGGCGCTGCGCGGCCTGTGCGCCGTCGACGTCGAGGTCAAGGCCCTCAAGCAGTCGCTGCACTCCGGCATGTGGGGCGGCCCCGTGCCCGACCCGACCATGGCGCTGTGCAAGATGCTGGCGAGCCTCACCAACAGCGATGGCAGCATCGCCATCGCGGGCCTGCTGGAAAAAGTTCGGCCGCTGTCGAAAGAAGAGCGCGCCTCCATCGAATCCTTGCCCACCGACGAAGCCACCTTCCGTCGCCAGGCCGGCTTACTCGACGGCGTCGAGCTGCTCGGCGGCCGTCACCCGTGGGAGACCAACTGGCGTCATCCGTCGCTGGCGATCAATGCCTTCGCCGCCTCCGACCGTCCCAACGCCCGCAACATCATCAACGAATCGGCCTGGGCCCGCGTCGGTGTGCGGCTGGTTCCCGACCTCGACCCCAAGTGGGTCGAAGACGCGCTGATTGCCCATCTCAAGGCGGCAGCGCCATGGGGAGTGGAAGTCCACATCCACACCGAAGCCGCCGCCGGCCCCTGGTACACCGACGGCAACCATCCTGCTTTTGCTGCCGCCTCACGCGCACTGGAAGCCGGCTTCGGCGTACCGGCCGTCCGCATCGGCTGCGGTGGCAGCATCCCCTTCGTCGAGCCGTTTGCCCGTGAGCTCGGCGGCGTGCCGGCGTTGCTCATCGGCGTCGAGGACCCGTACACCAACGCCCACTCGGAGAACGAGAGCCTGCACCTTGGCGACTGGGAAAAGTCGATCAAGAGCGCCATCCACATCTACGCAGAGCTGGCGGCCGTCCTTCAGAAATGACGCCAACGCCTTCGCATACACGGCCCAGACACCCGGCCGGTCTCTACATCCTGTTTCTGACGGAGATGTGGGAGCGCTTCAGCTTCTACCTGATGATCGGCATCCTGTATCAGTACCTCGTCGACTCCCAGACGGGCGGGATGGGCTGGTCGGGCGAAAAAGCCGCCAGCGTGGTCGGGTCTTATATCGGCCTCGTCTATTTCACGCCGTTTCTCGGCGGGCTCGTCGCTGACCGGCTGCTCGGCAGTCGCACCACGATCATTCTTGGCGCCGCCTTCATGGTCGTCGGCCACGTCTTGCTCGCGTTTCCGACGGAGACCATGCTCTATCTGGCGCTCCTCACGCTGATCATCGGCTGTGGCCTCTTCAAGGCCAACATCTCGACGATGGTGGGCAATCTGTATCCGCCCGGCAGCCCGCTACGCGACTCCGGCTACAACATCTTTTATCTCGGCATCAATGTCGGCGCGTTCTTGTGCAATTTCGTCGCTGCGCTGGTGCGCAATGCGTATGGCTGGCACTGGGCGTTTGCGACGGCCGGCATCGGCATGGCCATTGGCCTCGTCACGTTCGCCATCGGTCAGCGCTATCTGCGCGACGCCGATCGCAATCCGCGGGAGCGTCCGGCGACCGAGCATGATCAGAGTCTGGCGCCGTTGATTTTCGGGTGCCTGTTGCCTGCTGTCGTGTGCGGCACCATCGGCTGGTTCGTCGGTGGCAGCTCGCCGACGATGGCTTTCTTGTTTGCCTCCGTGCCTGCGGTCGGCTTCTTCGTCTGGGTGTGGCGCAGCATCGAGATCCCGCGCGAAAAAGCGCGCGTGGCGGGTTTGCTGACGATCTTTGCGGTCTCGGTGCCCTTCTGGGCCATTTTTCAGCAGAACTCCACCGCGCTGACCGCGTGGGCTCTCTCCTCGACGGACCGCACGCCCAACGCCGTCGTCAAACCGATCATCAACCTGTCGCCCGACTTCGCCGAAAACGCACCGCCCGAATATTTCAAGAATGCCGGCCCGACCACACCCCGGCCGGACAAGTCGACGTTTCAAATCGTGGGCGAGCCGGAATACGAAGCGCTGCAGAAGAACAAGCTGTTGGCCGTCACCGACGGTAAACCCGTCATGGTCACGGCGCTCATCCAGACCGAGGTCTACGCGCTGGCCAACGCCGAGACCCCCATCTTGCCACCTGGCCAGCATCTGAAACTGGTCAACACCGAGCTCTTCCAGTCGATCAACGGCGGCTTCATCATTCTGTTCACGCCGCTCGTCGTCGGCTTTTTCGGCTGGCTGCGCCGTCGCAACAAAGAGCCGTCGACCTCGGCCAAGATCGGCATGGGCCTCGGCATCACGGCGCTGTCGGCCGTGGTCATGATCATCGCCAGCATGGTCGTCGACGACGTCCACGGCAAGGCCACGGCGTGGTGGCTCTTCGGTACTTATGGCGTCATCACCATCGGTGAGCTGTGCCTTTCGCCGATGGGCCTCTCACTGGTGAGCCGCATGTCGCCGGTGCGCATGCGCGCCTTCATGATGGGCGGCTGGTTCCTCTCGACGGCGATCGGCAACAAGCTGTCCGGCATCCTCGGCGAGGTTTACCACAAGTGGTCCCACGTCGAGTTCTTCGTGGTGAACGCGATTGCCGTCGGTGTGGCCGCTTTGGTGGTGTTGTTACTACTGCCGTGGCTCAACCAGCAAATGGTGGAAGACCGCGCGTTGCCGGCCGCGGACGCCGCCAGCGACGCCGCCTAGAACGCGGCGCCGAGATGCGCGACGGCACCGATGAGCTTGCCGTCGCTGCTTTCGGTGCTGAGCCAAAGCGTGGGATCTAGAATCGCCTTGGATTTGTTGGAGCTCCAGGCACTGACGGCGAACATCGCCGAGGCGCCGACCATGAGCCCCGCGCTGGCGCCGAGGAGTCCATAGCCCGTCTGGAAATTGCGAATGGTGGACGGTCGCTCGCACGCTCCATACTCGGTGCCGCAAAATCCGTTGCCGACGACGATGCCGGTGCCAGTGCCGAACACGATGATGCCGAGGGTCATGGTGATGGCGCCGCCGATCTTGAGACCCAGGGCGCGTCGACCGTAGACGTCGGCGCGGTCTTTGCGCTGCTGGATGGCTGGCGGTAGCGCGGTGGCGGCTTGGAGCGCCGTGTCGATCTCCGTCTGAAGATCCCAGCTGAGGTGGAGCGCCGCCTCACGATAGCGCCGATAGAAGCTCGCTGTCTCCTGGACGTTGCCGAGCTTGCGATGGACGCGCGCGAGCTGGAGCAAGAGCGCGCCGTCCTGGCTGCGCGCGTAGTCCGCTTCGAGAAGGTGCTGCGCGTCGAGATAGCGCTGCTCGGCGATGGCTTGCGCCACCTGGGCGGGATCGGCGTGTGCGATGGAGGAGGACACAAGGATCAGGAGCCAAAGCCGCATGGGGGCCACGATCTGCAATACCCGAACCAGCACAAAAGCCGAGCGATTCCGTGGTCAGCGGAGGTCGCGATCTCGTTCGGATCCTGACACCTGCGTCACACTAGGCGGCGTGAGAGAGCTCCGCGTTTGCCGTCGCTGGAGCGCGGGCGGGCTCGGTTTTGGCGCGCAACATGGGGGCAAAGGCCGCGCGATAGGACCAGGCGAGATAGAGCTCGAGCGCGAGGACGCCCAGCGCAATCGGGAGACCGGACGGCACGACCAAGAGATGGACAGCGACGATATTCACGATGATCGGCGCCAGGAGTGCCAACGCCAGCGGCACGAAAAAGTTCGCCAGCAAGAGCAGGCCAGCGGAAACCTCGACCACCTTGACCACCTGCATGATGTAGCCCGAATTCATGAGCCCGCCGAGCATGCTGGCAGCCTCGGGCGAGGGCGGCGGCGGTTGGGGCAGGAAGTGCAGGAAGAAGTTGAGGCCGAAGACGGTGAAGATGAGGCCCAATAACACCCGTGCAGCGACGGGGGCAAAGCGAAGGATCGTGCTCATGCGTTCTCCTGTTCGTGAAAGTCCGTGCGTGAAGTCCCTGACAAGCTAGACTGTTGTCAGCGCTGCACTAGTGGGGGTTTGGCGAATCCAATGTTGTCGATTGAGCAAAAATGGACCTGAATCGCGCCGCTGCCTTCGTCCGCGTCGTCGAGCGCGGCAGCTTCACCAAGGCCGCCGTCGAGCTGGCGCTGCCGACCTCGTCGGTGAGCCGGGCCGTGACCAAGCTGGAACAAGAGCTCGGCGTGACCTTGTTGCTGCGCACCACGCGCAAGATCACGCTCACCGACGCCGGCCAGGCCTACTTCGATCGGGTGCGCGGCGCCATGGCCAGCCTCGAAGAAGCCGGCGCTTTGGCCATCGACGCCGCTTCCGAGCCGCATGGTGTGGTGCGCTTGGCGGCACCGCCCGACATGGGCGAGGTCATGGCCCGCGTGATCTCCCGATTCGTGCGCGCCCAGCCGCGCATCCATGTCGAGATCGTGTTCAGTCATCGCAGCGTCGACCTCTTGGAAGAAGGCGCTGACATCGCCATCACCGGCAGCCGCGTCGACGGGCCCACGGTCATCGTGCGCCCGATCGGCGGCGGCCTCTTGCATCTGTACGCCGCGCCGTCTTATCTCCGCCGACGGGCGGCACCGCGCGTGCCGGCCGACCTACGTCGTCACGATTGCGTGCTGCACCAAGCCGTCCGCGGCGCCGCGGTCTGGGACCTGGTAGGCCCCGACGGCCGCGCCCGCGTCGAGGTGCACGGCCCGACGTCCAGCGAACAGATCTCCTACATCATCGGCGCGACGGTAGCCGGCATGGGCATCGGCCTCATGCCCAGCTTTCACAGCCAGACTGCCGTCGCTGATGGTCTGTTGGTGCCGGTCTTGCCCGGCTGGCACGTCGAGGCCCCACCGGTGTCGCTGGTGTACTCATCGCGTCACTTACCGCATCGCGCGGGTCTCTTACGGGACGCGCTCTTGGCCGATCTGACGCAGCTCAAGTGCATGAAACACAAAAGCTAGGGTTTCACGACGAACCCCCACACGTTGCTGTAAGTGGTCTTCGCCGACGACGAATACACTGCCAGCGGAATATCGGCACCACTCCTCGCAGTAATACGGATATCGACCGAATCCCCCACGCGATTGGTACCGCTCGACGGCGTCACGCTGACGCCGGCCGGGATCCCTTCGATGGACCAAACGACGTCACCGACGTCACCAGTCGAAAACAAATGCAGCGTGGTGGTTCCAATGCCGGCGGTCAGCGCCACCTGACGCGGCTCGACCGACATATTGAAATACGGCGCACCCTTTGGATATTGCCAACACGAGTCATGTCCCTGACTCGCGGCCAGGTTGTGATAAAGCCGCGAAACCAGATAGGTCGGCGCCACGCCACCATCGCCAATGGCATAAATCAACGCCGCCAGCGGATTACACACATCGGCGATCTCACCCGCGCCAGAGCCCAACGCGTCGTCATACCAAGCCGCCGGCGACGTCGGATTGGTCGCCACCTCAGCCGCCTCATGACTGGCAAAATAAGTCAGATCATCGAACGGAGTCCCCAGATTCGCCCGTCGCTGAGTCAAAACGATGAACGGCACGCCACCGGACGTATGATTGTGATACCCAACGATCTTGTCGGATATCCCGGTCAACGTCGTACTCGTGGGAATCACGATATCAACCACACTGTTGGAGTTCACCCCACCAGGCAGCTGCGCCGCCAACGTCGCCGCTAGCACAGGAATGTCATCATGCGCCAGCGTCACCGGCTTCGGCCCAGGGATCACGATCTTCCCCATGGCCCGCCCCTTCCCCACCCCATACTGGCCCAAAATCCCCGTCCAATAGTAATCAGTCCCAAACATATCCCGATAAAACCCATTGAGCTGATCGCCCAACGTCTCATCCCCGCCCCAAACCGCAGTCCAAATCTCCATGGCAGCCACCACCGGCCCCCCATGGTTGACCAGCTGCGGATACACCAACTCTCCAACGGCCAGGTCGGCCGGCCCCAGATCGTCACCCAGATCCACCGACGGAGCGGGCGCACCACACCCGAACCAAAACAGCACGACAACAAGCGCCCTCATCCCCGCAGCCTACACCGCCAACGCGCCATCTGCACCGGACGGCCTGGGATCGACTTGGCAAGGGCCCAGGAGGCGCGATCGAATGACAAGATCTACGACAGCTGAGCCGTCCCCGTCGACGGCAAGCCTCCCGTGCCTACTGGACGAGGCGAGCGGACACTGAACCTGCGCATGCAACCGGGGCCCCATCGGCACCAAAACAGGTCACGTCGTCAAATACGATATGACCACTCGGGGTTCGATCCTCGACGGCAAGCCGCCAATCACCGTCGGAGCGTGTCTTCTTCACACAGCGTGGACCCGCGATTTCGTTTCCAGCATTGACCATCACTGGCGCTTGACCGTCGCTCTCCAGAACGACACGATTCGACGCATACCCAGCGAGCAGAAAACACGCTTCGCTCACCTGTGGCGACAGCACAGGTGAGGTGAGTCGGCCTTCGAACGAGTCCTTCGACGACACGAATCGATTGCCCTGTGTCCCGAATGTCTCATGAAAGAGCTGATCGCGGGGCTGATCCTCGAACGCCATTCCCGTCGCTGTCCAACCGTCCAGCCTTCCGCTTTCAAAATCCGCCACGAACGGATGCGATTCGAGGAGGACGCGCGCCGATCCAATTGCCACGGTGGCGCTTGCAGGCCGTGAGCCAAGCTCAATGGTCTCGCTGACGCGCTCACCATCGAGCCAGCTCGCAGGATTGCGACGCAGTGGGTATGTTTTCCCATCGACGACAATGGAATTCACAGCCACGCCTTTGGCCACGAGGACGAGATCGAGAAGCGTGTCGCCGGATGCGGTCAGTCGACCACTCACCGAGGTAAGGCCAAGGCCATCGGCAACAGGCTGAGGCTGCCGAGGTGGGTGGTTCCACCTATCGAAGAGATCGCGCCGACCTGCACCGAGAGCGATGCGATCGAACGCGGCTAGCTCGATCTCATCGGACGGAATCGAGGCTGCCAGCAGTGCTGCGGCCTGCTGTGGCAATCCAACATCAAAGTAGCAATCTGCCAATGCGAGCGGATTCTTGGGCGCAATTCCGGTCGCAAGATGTGCACGGATCGCAGGTAGTGGGTCACGCGCGGCTCGCGACAATTGGGTGAGCGTGCTGAGCCCATCGGCGGTTGCAGCCAGGTGAAACGTACGGACCTCTTCAGCGAGATGGACGGCAAGGATGGGGTGATAGCCGAAACGAGGCGCAATCCTCATATCCTCGATATGACGGCGCGCAAAGGCCAGTCCAGGTGCACCACGCAGCGCACGTTGGAAGTCTTCGAAAGCGGAGCCGGTTTGGCCTGCGTCGAGCTCGGCGAGCGCGCGCCGGTACAAATCCTTGCCGAGCTGCTGGGTGCTCTCGGAACGCGCAGCTGTGGCTTCTAGCGCTGCCGCCAATTCGCCACGCTCGGCAAGTATCCGCGCGTCGGCCTGCGTGGGCTGAGGGACTGGCACGCGGGTCGCGCCACGGTGACCTTCCTCAAGCGGAATACACAGGGCGTCCGCGCACAGGTTCAGGCTCGCTCCCGTCGGGCGATCAAAGCTGACCTTGACCACCTCACCCTTTCGCCACAGCGATGGGGGATAGAGACCGTTTCCTGGTGCGACGTCGAGCTCCAACCCCGGACCACGCACCAGCAACTGCGTGGCCGGTTCGTCCCGACGCGCGAGGAGCAGGCCGGACACTGTGGTTGTGCCCACGTCGAGCGCGAGCACGTCGATCCCGTCGCTGAGCGGCCTCAGCGCTTTCCGTGTATCAACATCGTCTGCGGTAAAAGCGGAGCGGGCGATGAAATGACCGGCTCCATCTTTGGGTATCGCCACGTAGTTTTGAAACTCGGGGTTGTCTTGGTGATGGGCGTTCAGCCAGAAGCCGACGAGGAGGAAGAATGTCGGTTTGCGTTCGCTGAAAAGATACTCGCGAACGAAGCCGGGAAACCTCCCCCAGTGTGAAAGTGTCCCATCGTTGAGCCAGCCGATATCCACGAGCGGCATACCGGCGTGCATCAAGTTTCCGCCCGCATCGCCGTCAGCTGTGGATGGATGCTCGATGCCTAGCAGCGTGGCGAGCTGGCGGTAACGCAAGGCCCGCACAGCGACCATTTCGACAGTGACAGGATAGCTGTGCACCCGTGCATTGCTGATCTTGAGCGAGTTGGGGACGACGGACCAAGCGAGTAATAGGAACAGGAGGGTGATAGTAGCGGTCGTGATCGTGGTGCCGCCTGGGATCCTACGTACCAGCGCACCGAGGTTCTCGATCCCGTCGACGGCGAGCACGAAAAGAAACGGTACGGCGCCGACGATAAACCGTCCTTCGCTCATCCAGTCGCCTCGGGCATACAGCGGAAAGAACAAGATAGCGCCGAGAAGCCCAAACACAATCAAGCGCAAATGCGCCTTACGCGTCACGATCGAGAAGACGGAAAACAGCAGCAACGGGACCAGCTGATAGCGCTTACCGAACGCAATGACGTATTTCCAACCATTCGAGTTCAGGTCAAATAGCTCTCGGAGGGGCACAGGAAACGCTAGCTTCACATAGTAGGTATTTGGCCACGGGTAAGCGTAGTAGCTGTATCGCCAAGCCACGTGCGCGACAATCGGCACGCCCACCAAGAGACCCCAGAGGGGAAGACGACGTGCGGTGTGACCGACGAAGAGCCTGGCGACGAACGCGGCCGCCAAAACCACCAGGCCATCGGGCCTGGTGAGTACGATGCCAGCGACGAATAGCGCGGACCAAGGCCGCAACGTGGGATCCTGCGCCTCACGCAACAGGCGCACACAGGCCCAAACGGTAAGCGATATGAACAGCGGGTTCTCGAGCCCGCTCATGGACCAATAGGGGATCGGGGTAAACGTGGCGCATAGCGCAGCTGGTATGGCGTCGAGCGCGCTGGGGCGTTGGCGAAGCGCTGCTGACAGCTCCGCCACGCCGATGAGCAACACGATTCCAAGGAGGAGCCCGAGAACTTTGCCGACGATCATCACGTGGCCGAAAACAGCCACGAAGACGCCGACGAGCATCACCCACAGGAAGTTGGAGTACCCCTCGACGCGCTCACCATGCGCGGTAGCAACCACCCCGTCGCCGTGCGCGAAGTTTTGCGAATAGGCGTAGCTGATCGCGGAATCGTCGACAGTAAAGTCCCGGAATCGGAGACAGTGGACGATACCGAAGAGGACGACCACGCCGATCAGGGCCGTTCTCAGATGGCGCTGGATAGTGGATGTGCCGGCAGAGCCCAAGTGCGCGCATGCTACACGATCTCTCGGGTGCGTATTCCGGCGATAGAACCAAAGGCAGTCCTGGCGGTTAGGATCAGAACTGCGGCTTCATCAAGTTCATTGGGTCATTCGAGCTGGGTGTCGGCTTGCGGGGTATTGGCGGCGACGGTTTGAGTCGCGGAGTGGCCTTCGGCACCCTCGGAGCATCGACGACAGTGGGTACGGCGACGCTTTGAGCGAGCACGATCGAGACGGAAGAGTTGTCATCGGCGAGGACATTCTTCGTCGCCGACTGGTAGCCGTTGGCACGGAGCTCCAGGTGAATCTCATCTCCCTGCCGCACGGACAGTTTCAACGGGGCGAAACCGACCTCGATTCCGTCGCGCAGAACGGCGGCACCTGGGGGAGTCGTTTCTACCCGCACGTTCACGAGGCGCGGTAGCGTCGGCGTTGAAAGGCTAGCGCGTGGCCAAAGGATCGCGCCAGCACCCGCCACTCCGAGCAGCAAAACGCCGAGGACCGCTGACGGCACGAGCCAGCGCGACCGCGACTTGCCACCACGTGTCGACCTTCGCCGACCGCCTGTCCGTCGCGTTTGGCTTGGCAAAGCCACTGACAACTCGCGTGCAGGGATGTCTCGCAGCGTTGTCGGCGCCGACGCTGACAGCCAATACTCCTCAGGTGCGCGCAGCGCACGCGCCATCTCTTCCGCCGATTGGAAACGGGCAGCGGGATCCTTCTCCAGCGCCTTCAAGACCAGGGCGTCGAGCGAGCGTGGCACCATCGGATTTTTCTTGGACGGTGCCTCGGGCTCACGGTTCATCTGAGCCAGCAAGGTCTCGGTCAGCGTGCGCGCCGACTCGAAAGGAAGCTCACCGACGAGCATTTCGTAAAGCATGGTGCCAAGTGCGTACAGATCGGCCCGCGCGTCGATGTCAACGCGACCCATTGCTTGCTCCGGACTCATATATGCAGGCGTTCCGAAAATCTGTCCCGGATCGGTGCGCGCCCCGCCGGCGGGCGCGTTCAGAACCTTGGCGACCCCAAAGTCGAGCACCTTGACGAATAGTCGGTCAGAGCCGCGCCGGAGGAGGAAGACGTTTTCTGGCTTCAAGTCCCGGTGAATGACGCCTGCCTTGTGACAGGCGGCGAGGACGTCGCAGCATTGCGCGACGATGTGGAGAGATTCGCCGATGGTGACGCCTACTCTGAACAGCTGGTCCGCAAGGGTACGGCCCTCCAGCAACTCCATCGTCAGATAGACGGTGTCGTCGATAAGACCGAAATCCAAGACATCGGTGAGATGGTCGTGTCCCAGCTCGCTCAGGACTTTGGCTTCTCGGAAGAAACGCGACTTATGTGTCGGGTCGTCCGAAAGCTCCGAACGCAGGATCTTGACGGCAACGCGCTTGCCGAGGACAGAGTGGCGGGCCAAGTAAACCTCGCCCATCGCACCCTCGCCCAGCAGAGATTCCAAGCGGTAGTTGCCCGCCATTTTGCCGAGAAAGCTCACCCGAATCGCGACAGTACCACCAGTATCGGTTTGAGC
>Ga0123336_10002929_pt1 | contig 14584 bp, 3 predicted proteins | sample SSSSmetaG_FD_96466 | JGI IMG/M metagenome (GOLD analysis project Ga0123336, IMG submission 96466) | Glacier valley bacterial and archeal communities from Borup Fiord, Nunavut, Canada, to study Microbial Dark Matter (Phase II) - ​SSSS metaG | ecosystem: Environmental > Aquatic > Freshwater > Ice... | reverse complement strand
GGTGTTTGCCTGCTGGGTTGTGTTCAAGCGAGAAACTGCTTGACGAATAAGGTTTCTAAATATCTCGATCAGTCCTGCTCCTCTGCACCGGCAGCAGAAGTTCATCGAGAGAACAAAGGTTTCAGCCATCACGAGCAACGGTCGAATCAGGGTTTTAGCTTTTTGTAGTAAGGTGTAACAGTCCAAAATTAAGCCCGTTCTGTAGTATTGGCGAAAATGAACTTAATCAAACCTTATCAATTGTCTGGCTGAAATTCCCTAACGTTGTTTCTAACCCAAAAGCTACGGGAACGCCGATCAGTGCTTCAGCAGCTATCGGGAGTGCCAGGATTGGTGATTCAAGTGCTGTAGGGTGTTAGACGACAGCCATAATTTACGATCGCGACCGCTCTGCGTAGAAGCGATCGAATCATTCTACAAGGGTTTAACTCAATGCCTAGTTGTCGTGAGGACCGAAAATAGGACTCTTCCCAACTTTTGGTGATCTGTGTTCTGCAACATCCTCAAAATCGAGAGAACTTGTAGCTGAGATGCCATAATCTCAGTTTCATCCAACGTACCTGCTGAGTTTCGGGTTGCTCAAAATTCTGGATCACCAAAAGTTGGGAAGAGCCGAAAATAGCTGTCATCTAACAATTGTGGGTAATAGTCAGGGCAAAGCCGGAGGTTGGTGACTCATCTTTTGTTGAAGGTATATATGCGATCGCAGGGGTAGCTGTTTGCTGATTATGCATTGCTCTCCCATTCGTACCCCAATACTAAGAGTACATCTTCTACCTCTTCTGGCACATTTCCACCGGAGCGGCTCATGCGTAATTGCCACTTCACGGGGGCAGCGGCTAGATCGATTTCAATCTCCACATCTTTTTGACTGAAATGCAAGCCACCATATTGGTTGACTGGGGTGAGAGTCAGTGTGTTCGCTCCGACTGGAGGCGGTTCAGGTAATGGAGGGGTCATCACAATCGTGTAGTTTCCGGCATTATTACACCGTGCCACTAGCCAGATTTTATTTACTTTCAAAGTCTTTGATGTGTCTCTTATGGGAAAGAGATTAGGGATTATCTCCAGTTCAAAACCGTTTCCGTCTGCTGGTTTGGTTGGGTTTAAGAATTGGTGCCATTGGGTTGGGAATTCTTGCCGCAGGTTAAACATTCGCAGAGAAGGCGTAGCTCCATCCTGGCTGAAGTAGTCTCTCAGATGAGCGATCGCCCCATTCTTAAACGCACCAGCATCTTCTCTGGCTGTGTATTTGATGTGCAGGATAGCGTCGGTAATGGTGCTGTAGTCGAATTGGCGCAATGCTTTGCCAAAGTCAGCACTATTGTCATTAAAAAGCTCCAGCGACCATTGGCTAATAGCTCCGGCACCTTCAAAGGGCAAGTAGCGTTCGTCGCGGAAGCTGAGTTCAAATACGCCGCTGTCGTTTTGGGCGTTACTGGCAGCGATCGCCTTCACGGGAATATTATTTTCGATAAAACGAGAATCATCAGCGGGTAAACCTTGATCATCCGTGTTCCGAGGATAACCGTTGTCTCCATTTTTAGTGTCAATGCGGATGCTATTTTTCAGCAGCCGCAAGGTGCAGGAAATGGTGGTGTAGGGACCGACGACGCACGGCAAGGTAAGGCTGACGGACTTGATGCGGCGGAAGTAGTGACCGGGGTAGTCGAGGTCAAAAGCTTCTTCGGGCAGGTTGATGAAACAGCGACCCGTTTCTCGCAGTTTGATTAATGCGAGTGGATCGAGCAAGGTTAGCGAAATATGTTTGGTGAGTTCAAATTCCCGACGATTTTGTTCCATGTAGGAGGCTTCCAGACGGCGCAGATCGTACTGGAGTTTTTCGCCGGAAAGCAGTCCTTTTTTCAGGCTGTCCCAGTAGCCGAAATTAATATAACTGCTATCTTGCAAGCCCAGTTCAAAGCGGAAACACCGCTCTGCACGCTTTGCTAGGTCGTAGGCTAGTCGGTAACTCTGGAAATATACGCCCGAAATTTGCCCGATCTGCCACTGATAAAGCTCCTGGCTGGTGTACTTGGATCGCATGAATTGATCGGTTGCCTTGGCGTTTTCGATTTGGATGATGTGGTTGGCGAGTTCTTTTTCAGATATCGCAACCCGGAGTTCAGCAGCAGCAATTTGTTTGTCCATTTGATCGAGTTCTTTATCGGCGATGTGCTCTTGGAATTTCCAATCGTCCCAACGGCGATCGAAACTGGCATTGGAGGAGGCCATGGCAGCATCATTGCTAGCAATCTGAGAGAGGAAAGAAAGTACGTCACTTGCTAGGCTGGCTGCTTGTCCCAACTCCAAACCACCTATTTTGAATTTGGCTATTGGCGAACCACCAAACCCAGAAACACCGATATCAATGGCGGGAAGGTAGGAAATAATAGAAGCGCCAAGTTTTATTCCCTGTGCAATTTCCGATTTAGTGTGTGCTTCACCCAATTTGTCGAGGTGTAATTTTTCTTGAGTTATGAGTTTTTCGATGTCCCTATAGTAATTGCGCCTTGTTTCTACAGTCATCTTGGCTTTCTTGATGCCTTCCAAATTTTCTCGTGCCTCCTTTATTTGCTGCTCACGCACAGCTTTCACGGCTTCTAGTAAACGATTTTCCTGGCTCTGACGTAGCAGTCCCATTGCCTCCGCGTCTTTCTTTTCCAGGGCTGAAAGCAATGCACTACCCAAGGCTTTTACGTCATTGCAGACCTCATTGGCTTTTTGCAGCAGGACGCTAAAGCGATAGAGCGGCAATGGAGCATTCAAATCTGCTAGGGCACTGCTGATATCCACACCACCCGCAACGGCTTTGACCAGCGCACCGGGGTCAATGGGCGGCTCAAACAGAGCTAGTTGGCGCACCACGCCTTCGATATTCATGCAGTGGCGAATCTTGTAGAGGCGGTCAGCTACAGTATCCCAGTAACCCAGCATCTTATCGTTCTGTGGAATGCAGAAATAGAGCATTGGTAACGGCGCGGCACTATTTCCGTTTTGCCCATTACCAGGCATCACAGGGATAAGGTTCTCTACTTGGACTAGGGCATTTGAGAATTTATCGAATTGGGTTTCTAATTCATTGAAGCTTTCTACAGGTGGTTTTACTTGCGGCGGAATTTTCTTGGGTCGCGGTCCTAGAATTTCTGCTGCCAGGACGTACAGTTGGGTCGCCTCGTTGATGCTCTCCATGCTGTCTTGCCGGAACAGATTGTCACCCCAGGCAATCAAGTTGTCCAGATACTTCATCACCACGGTTTTCTGGTAAGCAACGGTGCGGTAGTTGGCAATACGGTGTGGCTCAAAGGGATTAGTACGCCAGTCAAGCACCTGATCTTCCAGGTCTTTTTTCGCCTGCGGGGAGTATCCTGGTACCGTCGTATCTCCTGCCAGCATCCGCAAGATATTGTCGATGCGCTCTTGGATGTAAGTCTGGTCTGTGGTTTCAAAAAATGGCTTCGTGATCCAGTATTTTCTCATCAGTGAATCACCCGGCAGAAACGGTACGGGGCTTTCTACACCAATGGGGTTGAAGATGAAGTGGTACCAATCCCGCGCTTCCTCAAAACGCTGGTTTTTGCTTAACGAGTTAGCAATCAGCAAGGGGGCGTGGAAAAACAGCTCCCAGTTATAAGGTGAGTAGGCACCATCGGGAGTGAAATCTACATCTTCTACTGGGTAGCAGTTCGGAAGCGTGGGATATTGCGGCGGTAGCTTGACTACCGCTGCTTGCGGTTGATACACCTGCTCGAAGCTGAAGCCAGAGTTTTTTAACTGGGTTTCCCGACTCATGAGGGCAGGAATGCCTTTGAGGGGGTTATAGACCAGCTTGGCAAAATCGCAGACGAAGGGGTGATAGAAGTTCTTGAAATGGAATTGCCGGAACTGGAAAAACAACAGTGATACTGTACCCAGGTAATAACGGTAAGACCGCATGATAAAACGCTTCAGCAGGTTCTTGGCTTGATCGCCTGGGTACGGCGGCAGTGGTTCTTCAGGAAAGGCTTGCCAAAGGAATTGCTCCATTTGTTTCCGTTGGTCAGATGTCGGAGCGGGGAGTGTAATGCTGTTCAACCAAGTTTGTACCTGTCCCTCGAAGTAGTCTTCCAACTGGCGGAAACCTTTTTTGATTTCAGGGTAGTAATTTCTAACGCTTCCGCCCACATTGGTAAGTTGATCTTGTCTCTCCTGCAAAAGCGAAGGCAGCACGAAGAAGGTACGCTTCTGATCATTGTAGAAAAAAGCTGACCACGTTCCTATCCGCCGTTCAAAGAGATTTCCGTCAAGCAATAGCTTGTCGAAATAAGATAAATGCCAGGGAGGACTCATCTCGAAGAGCCCTGGGGTTTGCATCAAGACAGGGGTAAATCGGAATCCTTCAAATGCAGCTGTGGCAAATTGATTCTCTAAAGTGAAATCATTATCCCTGCGAACGAAGCGCTCAATCCACTTTGAAAAAATAGTATCGCGATTGTTTCCTCCGGTTGAACTCAGTTTTGGTCGTACTCCATGCTTGAAGTATCCGTATGGAACCTCACCAGGCACGGGTACCCCTTTACAGCCGGCAATGTTGATAACGCCAGATAACGGAGCCAATAAACCGTTGGTGTCAAATGAAGAGCCATTTGCATCAACGCTATTTCCTTCGTATTCGATAACAAAACGCCCATCAACATCAGTTTTGTCAACGGCAAAGAATTGATAGTTTTGTTTGATGATTTCAACTTCATGGCTAGGGAAAGAACTGTTAAGCTCATTTGACACTCGCTTCGGTGTCCACTTGCCCTGACGAAGATCGCTCACTGCCATTTGCAGTCGCAGTTTTTTCTTGGTTTTTTGGAGTGGAATGTTACTTTGATTTGCCTGAGGTGTGGAAACCGTGCTGTTTCCCGCTTCATCTGGGATTTCTGTGAACACTGGCCAGAACAGAAATAAACGTTTGTTCACTACGGCTGGAATCAGATAATCTCCCTGAATATCCAGGTCTACTTTCTCCCAGGGTGTCCACTGGCGGTAGTCATAGCGGCGATAGTAGTAGAGGTGTGGTTCTGCTCCATATGTGCGCCCAAAGACGTGGATAATTGCGTTATCGCCATCATCTTCCTGATAGAATCCGGCGATTTCCAGTTGGGCAACCCCATCCAGTTTTTCCAGGTAGTTGGTGAAGGCTTTCTCAACGGTGTCCTGATTGATTTCGTTTTGCAGCAATTCATTTTCCATATCTTTGAAGAACGAGGATCGATCTTTCTTCAACTCTGGCTCAATCCAGTTTTCGGGCCAGAGGAATACTTTGCGATTGGCTTCCCACACCCGGTACTTCCGCATCCACTTCCACCAACGCCAAGCGCTATCTCCATCATCTCCATCCGCTTTGACGATGACATCGGGTTCCAACCCCATCAAGCAGCGCTGCACAAAGAGTTGCACCGAGCCTGATGCCTGCACCAAGCGACTGGTTAACTGGCAGGAGCACATCTCTACATCCAGTAGGTAGTAGGCATACAGATCGTTGGTGGTTTCCCATTTGCCGCTGGGAGCATCGATCGGTTGGGGTTGGGCCAGCAAATAGGCGGCGAGAGCATCCCGTTTACGTTCTCTCAGAACATCCTGGATTTCGGCACTCAGCGTGAGCCAGGTTTCAGTACCAAACTTAGAGCGCAGCAGTTCTTTCAGCGTTGTGGACTCGGCAAAGGTCATGGCAGGAGCCGCAAACATCTTCACCCTGTCGGCACTGGTATTGAGGCTGTCGAGGAAATAAAATGCCCGCCGTAACCGTTCCCAGGTCTCTGCCAGTAGATAGTTTGCTGGGTAGGTGAGATTGAGTGAGGCGATTAGCGCAGCGACATCGGCAGCGAGCCAATCTTCGTTCAAACGTTCGACATCGGTGGCGAAAGCAGCAGCAGTGGCGTAGGTGCCTGCATTTAGCTTGACTAGAACTTCAAGCAAGGTGATTTGGGTTTCTGGCAGGCTGTCTCGCAGGCGGAGTAATCGACTGGTTCTCAGGAAGCGCGCGATCGCGGCAATGGCTCCAGCACTATCCAAAGGTAACGTGCCAAAATCGAGCAACTGTGCCCCAGTCGTTAATACTGTAACTTTCTTGAGTTCCGAGAGAGTTAGTTTCCATTTCATCCAAATGGTGGCAACTCGATTCGCCCAAAACAAAGCGCTAACGGTTGTGGCATCTATCGTAAAGTCGCCTGTCAGGTGAGTTAGTAGGTTCTTCGCAGGATTGGGTAAGTTCGGCACGATCGCATACTGAGTCAACAGGTAGCGGGAGACTGCTTCCGTTAACCCCAATTGGGGACTGCTCTGTTGCACCACCACATTCTCAGCCGAAGTTTTCAACAGATAGGTAAGGGCTTTTGAGGCTGCGGTTGCCAGACGTTTTGCGTAGGTATCGTTATTAGGCTGAGTGATATCGAGATCACTTTCTATCAGCCAGATGCGATCGTCTGGGGGAGTGATGGTTTGAGGTTGATTTTTCAGACTATTGACGGCAGCGACATAGGCTAAATCACCCGATAGGGCAAGGATAGCTGTCTTTTCGGCATCACTCATGATGCCGTTAAAGCGCAGTAATTCCTGTTCGGCATCGTAAGTGATTTTGGCAGCAAGGTCAGCAGGCAATTGGGCTTTGAAATCCACTTCTGAGGGTAACTTAACTAGAGAAGCAGTGAATACTGGCTCAAAGAATTTCGCAGCCATACGGGGGCTATCGAAAAATTCAGCGATCGCGGTCTGGTAAGGAGCAATACCCGTCACAGCAGCTAATGAAGGATCGTTCAGCAACGTATTCTTCTGGGCATTAGTCATTACACCCGTAAAACGCAGGGTTTGCTTGTAGCGAATGGGAATATTATTGGGCACACCTGTGATGCTGACTGGGAAAGTAAAACCTGTCGGCAGACCTGCAACCGTTGCAGTTCCAGGCTTTTGAGACAGTGCTTCAATTGCTTGTTGATAGCTGACGATGCCCGTCACTGCTGCCAACGAAGGATCGTTCAGCAAGATATTTTTCTGGGCAGTCGTCATCACACCTGCGAAACGCAGCACCTGTTCAAAGCGAATCGGAATCGCGTTGGGTGTGCCTGTAATCGTGGCTGGAAACGCGAAGGTACCGGGCAATGCCACTACCTTCTCCATTGACCAGTAGTCAGTCACCGCTTTAAGGGACTGTTCATAGAGATCCTCGATCGCAGCCCGGTAGTTGCTTATTGCTTTGAGAGACTGCTGATAAAGTTCCTGAATCGCATTTTTATAGGCTGAAATGCCCGTTATCGCCGCTAATGAAGCATCACTCAACAGAATTTGCTGTTGAGTCGCAGTCATTACGCCAGTGAAGCGAAACCGTTTGTTTGGTTCGTCGTACTGAATGAGGATGTTGTTGGGTGCGCCAATGATCGTTGCAGGAAAGGTGAATCCTACTGGCAACCCTTGCACTTCAGTTTCCGACAGGATGCTGCTGCCTAAGGTAACTAGAGTTGCTGAGGTATCATCAAGCAAAATCTGCCGTTGGTCATCGGTCATTTGTGTCGTAGAATAAAGCCGCTTGTTCGGCTCGTCATACTGGATTGGGACATGATTAGGTGCCCCAACGATCGCCGCAGGAAAGGTAAATCCAGGCGGTAAGCCTTGCACACTTGCTGCCAACAGCACGCTTCCACGCAAAGTTGCTAGGAAAGAACTCACTTCTGCCTCACTCCGGTTGAGCTTTTGCAGCAAGGAGGTCAGCAATGCGGTCAGACTATTAACATCAGTCGGTGGCGTAATGGTGAGGAAAGCATACCGAGTTGGATCGTATTCTGTCTTGATTGCCTGTAAGTCCTTACGCAGGGCAGTGAGAAAACGGGCAGCATCAGCTTCTTTGGTTGCAGCTTTTGCAGAGCGATCGCCCGCCAGTAACCAGTTCAGATCATCCGCTGTGAAACCAGCAGTTTTTAGTTGGTCGATCTTCTCAATCAACTCCCAGGCTGTCTGTGGGTTGGCAAATTGCAAAATGTCTTGCTGGAAAAGCTTCAGTGCCAGCTTCCAGTCTTCTACTTTAAATTTCAGCAGTTTCGAGAGCCAAGCGTGTCGCCAGAGGAACGAGAGGTTGGTCAGCGTCAGATCATTGGTTAATCCCTTGAGCAAAAGCAGATCCGCTTCTCGGACGCCCAACGCTGCCAGTAAAACTGGGTGATGGCTAGAAATCTTTTCGGTAGTTGGTCCAGCCACATCCACTTTAGTGACTTCAAAAGCAGCGTCGAGGGGCTGGATCAGTCGTTTGTTTAAGAACAGGTTTTGGTAAAGGGCATCCTGCCTTTTTTCGTGGAGTTTGATGAAATGGGTTTCTGTATTCAGGTTGCCGAACAGGGCACAGACTTGTTCAACGGTTGTTTTTCCACCCAACCTGTCTTTAAGCTGGCTGAAGTAGAACAGGTTGATCAAGAATGGTTCATCCAGCGCTCCGTTCCCAATACTGGGATGACGAATCACTAGATCCAATTCCCATAGCTTCCAGCTATTGAGTTTGCGCCAGAGCCGCAGGAAGCGATGGATGAGATCGAGTGCTGGTGCATCAAGTACCAGAACGGCTTTCTTGTCCGTATCGCAAGATGGATCGAAGTGCCGAATGGTGATATTGCCAGTCGGATTGATAAATTTCAGGTCGAGCAAGATCAGCAGTTCGTTGTACTCCAGGTTTGTTTTCTGAAGAAACTTCTTGACATTGCCCACTGCATTTTTGATTTCTGCATCTGTAGTCGGATTTGGATTCAACCAACCAGCGTTGCTCATTTCTCCCCAAATTTCCTGCTGCCAAGCAGCGGTGGCATTCGCGACCAAGATCAGGTTTTTCTCGCTAGGGTCAGCCGGGTTTGCACTGACGCTAATGCCAAAGTATTCAGCAGCAATCTCACTATCGCTGGGATTGTTGGGTACAGCATTGCCCCGTAGTGTTTGCATTAAATCCCAGCGTTGCAAGTTGGTTTTCTGAAACCCTGCCCTGACTTCCTCGGCAAACAGGTCAAAGGGCAGCGTCATGGGATATTTTGCCTGCCGTAGTTTCTCGTAAGCCTTCGGGTTAACGTACTGCGGATATGATCGTAGTTCCTCTGCTTTGGCTTTGGTGTTGCGGAGAATGATGGCGAAGAAGTGGGGCGCGGGGGCTTTCCTTTTCAGCAGGTAGGTGACGGTATCGCTGTGAACGACCCAGCGATCAGGGTCGGAAGCTGTCACCTGAGAGAGTGAAACGCCGCTACCTAGATCAATTTTTTGTTTGCCATTGTTGATGGGTAGGCTAAAGGCAGCTTGTAATGCCGCCGCAACAGCAGCTTTAGCTGTCGTGGGATCAGATGGAATGGTGATGAAGCCGGTTAATTCCAGATCATTCGCACCTGTTGAATCAATTGCAGATTCCAAGACCTCGCAGACCACATCGACATAGGGCAGTGGCACGAGGGCATTGTCGCAGTTGAGTTCTAGAAAGCCCAAATCAGGGCGACGACGGAAGAGAACATCCTTCACCTTACCGTTGCCAGTATGGGTTTCCCGATCTTTAAGGAACATCAATAGATCGGCAAAATAGGCGGCAGGGCTAAGTACCGATCGACAATGTTCGCACTCACACAGGTCGCCGGTTTGGAACAGGTTATTCCAGTTTGGGAAGTTGGAAAGGTTTGCATTGTTGTTTTGTAGCGCTAACGGCAAGGCTTCTGTCTCTAGGGCTTTCAGGTCAGCCACGATCGTCAATACGGCAGCATGGGTATCGGCAGCTCGATTCCAAGCCAGTTGTGCCGTTTCGGGCGTGAAGCCGGGGCGATCGCCATATTGCCGCACAAATTCACTCTCACCCATGCGATAAATCTTTTGAGCAGAATGCAGGTCATCCGCCAGCAGTGCATCGGTAGCCTCAAAGCTGGGAGAGAGTTTGAACACTCGCTGCACCGCTTTCACCTCCAGGCGAAAGTTATTATCGGTCGCCAGTTCTTGAAATTCAGTGTGGAGGTTGTCTTTGAGGAAATCGTCTACGGGCGTATTCAGCAATTCAAAGGTTTCGTGGCGATCTAAAAAACGCCCCAGGGTTTCAGCCCGTTGGATACCGTGGGCACCGCCATTCCGGAGTGCACGCTCTAGTCCACCGGTAAAGGCAGTCGTGGGAAAGGCTTCACGAAACTGGCGATCGAGCATTTTGCCATAGACTTCGGCTTCAGGTAATCTGGCTTGACCCGCGATCGCACTAACCTCAAAGGGTAAATTGATTTCACCCGCTGCGTGTTTGGTCGTGGCTAGATTCACCCACTCGCGCTCACTCCGTTTTGCCAGGACGCGGATTTGTTCGGGTTGACGCACCCCAAACTCATTCTTGATAGCTCTGACGACGGAGAAATCGCCCTGAGTCAGATCAGCTAGCCGGAAGGAGGTTTGCAAAGTGTCAATTTCGGGCTGGCTGAAGGATGGATCTTGTTGCAGTGCTCTCACAAGTTCTGGAGTAATGGCTTTGGACTGGTTATGGAGGCGAGCAAATTTTTCCTGCTTTTCAGAACCTTCAATGCCTGCATCAACCAGAGACAGCTTGACAAAGCTCGATTGAGGAGAGTCACTCACCGCTTGTTTCGCAATGAATTGGAGAAATGCTTCAACCCAACCTGCCACGTTTTCTTTTAGGCTAGCGGGAATCTCGTTTTGGTTGAAACTGCGGCTGAGTGATTTGTTGACCGCTGAGGCATCGAGGGATGGCAACGCTTCTAGGATCGCGGCAAATTGTTGATCTAGGGTTTGGGCTTCGTTGTATTGGTAAATAGAACCGCCCAGTAAGGCAAACCAGAATTCGGGTTGGATCGCCTGTTGCGCCAGCTTGTGGGCAATGACCAGACGGGCAAGCGTGGTTTTGTCAAAGCCTGTTTCGCCCGACAGGAAGGTAATGTCTTTGTATTGCCCTTCAGCTAGATTTTCGTTGGCATCTTCTCGGAGATCACCGATCGCTTGCTCTCTTAATAGCGGACGTAACTCTAACAGCAACCGTTCAAACAGCGATCGCGTTCGGTCTTCTTCCCGAATGACTACCAAATCAACGACTTCTACGGATTTGGCATTAAAAATAATATCGGATGCCACTAGAGGTTGCCCTGTTGCCTCGCCGTAGACCCGCACAATTAAATCAGCGCTATCTTTTTCTGCACTACTAAATTGAGCCCGAGTGTAACTGATTTCGTAGTAGCCAGTGCGATCGGTTGTCTTTTCGCCCAGTAGTTGTTCGCGGCGAAAGTCTCGGTCAAAGGCTCGAACAATTGCGCCCACAAACGGTTTGTCATTAAACTGGCGAATCGTTCCTTTGACGATGAATTGGTCTGGGTCTGGTTCCGGAGGTTGCTGCGGTTGAACAACGATATCAATCGTTTCTTCAGCTTTAGCGTTATTAATGGTTGGCGAAGTGGTGATAACTTGCGCTTGAGCATCATAAACCCGAACAATTAAATCTGCTCCCCCACGTTCGTTTCCAGGGCGGCGAAACTGTTGAGCAGAATAGCGAATTTCGTAGTAGCCATCTTGATTGGTGGTGGTTCCACCTAAAAGAATATCTTCCGATCGCCCATCATGGTCAAACGCCCGGACAAAAATGCCGCTGATCGGAGTGCGCTCACTTCCAAACACTCGACCTCGCACAATAAATTGGGATGGTTGCTCAAACGCTCCCAATTCCTTCAGAATTTTATTGAGGGCTTCAGCCGTGGGTCCATCAACTTCACCCTGCGCTGGCAACTGAGACTGCTCCTGAAAAATTGCCACCAGTTTAGTGGTGACTTTCCCATAAGCCTGGGCAATTTGTTCCTTGCGGAGTCCTGCCAAGTAAGCCTGCAAATCATTAGCCGTTATGGAACGCAGAAACTGTCGATTTAACAGCAGCAGTAAGCCATCCTGGAGGTTGATAACTTCCGAACCTTGGCTATTGCCAGTCAGTGGGGGCGTGATGGGTCTCATGGGGGTGGATCTCTGTATGTGAGGGCATTAAGCAAACTGGATTAGCGATCGCCAATCAACATTGAAGGGGGTAATAATTCTCTGAATGGGGGAACCATTCACACCGGAAGATGGCGAAATAGCAGGACGGCTGTGGGAACAAACGCGGCAGTGTGGCTTGTCTTTCGGCGATCGTGCCTGCTTGAGTTTGGGCTTGCGCTTGGGAGTTACGGTTTTGACAAACGATCGCGCCTGGGCAACGCTCAATCTGTCTCTTGATATTCAGGTGATTCGGTGATGGGTTAGTCATAGGTTTCACGCAACTCCATAGGGGATTCAGAAATCCTTTAATTTCAACCGCAATTTTGCGTCCTGCTTTTTCTGCGGCAAAGACCTTTTCTGCGGCTAGATCGATTTCAAGTTTCACACCCTCAATTTTGATGATCAGCGGGTCTGCGGTAATGACCCACTGCTCGTTGAGGAGTGCTTGCTTGACTGCATCATGAAACAGATCTTTTGCCATTGTTTGGTTTATTTCCTCCCTATCGTTCTATCAATTGCGGCTCAATCTCTAATCGCTACTAAACTTCTTTAATCTTCTAATCTCCAAATCCTGTTCATCCTCTAATTCTGTAAATCCTGATTTTCTCCTTGTTTGGTTATTTTTCGGGTATTTGGTGCGTTACGCTGATCGCTAACGCACCCTACAGGATCGGGCGATCGCACTGGACTCACTTTATGAGAGGTTTAAACCAAGCAACATCCAGCCTATAGCCGCGACTTCCGGCAAGTGTTTTGCTTCTGTAGCTTCGGATTTTCGAGACCAATCAAAAACTTCAGGACACGCTGCAATCGCATCTGTAACGATATCTAGATATTCTCTTGGTACAGTTTCAAAGATTTCGTCACGTGTACCATCATCTCCAACGCCCAATATTTCCGCATGTTGTAACAACGGCCGAATAGCAGGTGGTACCCTAGCTGAATTTAGTGTGGGCATTATTATTCCAACTTCAGCACGCATTTTCTCTGATACGTGCTTAGCTGTTGCAATTAACTCGTCCACATTGCTACTCTGAGAATTCATAGCTTGTTACTCCGGTGTTGGTGCTTTATATGGTGTGAATGCAGGCCCATGCTGTATATCCCAAAGAGATTTAGCTGATATGTAGTCTTGTTCTTGTTGCTTAAAATCTTGATTTGCTTTATAAAGCTCAAATTGTCTATAGTACTCTGCTCTCACTGCTTCTGGTACCTTAGCTGCATTGAAGAGTCGTTCACTTAAGTTGCGAACTAATATAGGGTCTCGAGCCACTAAATCCCAATTGACACTTACAGCCCCGGTTTTTGGATCAATAACTTTGTAATTGGCATCTAATTGACTTCTCCAGGTATTTAATTCTGCTCGGGTAGCATTGTGCGCTTCACGGGAAAGCAACACTGATGGTGCTTCTCCCGCTCGATAGTCAAATACTTGACGCTTAGCGATTTCGGTCAGAATACCGTGGTGCGATTCGACTGGTGGCTCGAATTGACTTCTCGGTGATGGCTGTGTTCCGTGAGGTCCAACAAAGTAGCCAGCAACTGGCTTTTCTCCTGGCTGTTGAGCGGGTCTTACTGGTTCATTTGGACCCCGGATAATGACAATTTTAAGTTGAGGTAGGCTACTTCTCGATGTTTTCGGCTTTTCCGGTGGTATTTCATACCCAAGGTCTCTGTATCGTTGAAAGTTTATCTTTGGCGGTTCGGGTGGTGGCGGTGGAGGAATAACTATTGGTCGATACGGTGCCGGACGGGGCGGTGCTTGTCGGCCTGTGGGGTCGTTGAGAGCCGTCGGCATATTTCTCACGTACATATAAAGATTTGTGCCGTCGCCAAACCAGTTGGGATCTGCACTCACCCACCTTCCCAACCACAGTGCATAATACCGCGCCCCATGATAACTCAGCCCCGTCTCCTCATCCCGCTCTTTGCCCGTATAGCGATACCGCTTCGCTGCCGCTTTGACACTCTTATCCACCGCCTGATAGGACGTACTCCCGTAGGGAGTGTATTCCTCATAGGAAATCACATTGGCTTTATCATCCAGTTCCAGACTAGCCGAGCCAAGATGGTTGCCAAACTGAAACCGAATCAGTTGTGCCGGCGATTCATCATCGGGGTTAGTAATCGTCTTCGTCTCCACCAACGCAATCCGCTGCTTATCATCCATCTCATGCAGCGTTTCCCGCTCTAGCTTAATGTCATTCCCATTGCTCTCAAACTCGCGGTAAAGCTCAAACCCACCCAGATAAATTCGCTCATGCTTGCACGTCCCGTTTTGCCGTTCCGTCACTTTGCGAACCCGCTCACCACTGGCATCGTAGACATAGAACGTCGTCTCCGGCACCGTGTTGGGTGGTGGCGTAGCATTCACCGCCTGCCGTGCCGTCGCACTCAACTCATCCTTGTAATTCCACTGCATCAGCGTCAGGTGGGGCATACTCGTCATATTGCCGTGGGCATCATAGGTATAGGGTGCCGTCCTTGCTCCCACCGTCGTACTGCTCAAGCGATTGCTCTGCTTGCCCGGTTCAATCAAACTCGCCTCGTTGTAGGCATAGGCACGAGTCCAATTCCCATTCGCCGCCTGATGGATTAACCGCTC
>Ga0123336_10002928_pt1 | contig 14585 bp, 10 predicted proteins | sample SSSSmetaG_FD_96466 | JGI IMG/M metagenome (GOLD analysis project Ga0123336, IMG submission 96466) | Glacier valley bacterial and archeal communities from Borup Fiord, Nunavut, Canada, to study Microbial Dark Matter (Phase II) - ​SSSS metaG | ecosystem: Environmental > Aquatic > Freshwater > Ice... | reverse complement strand
GTTGATGCGCAGACGGGTGACATTAAGCGTTATACCCCCACTACTGCACCAGCTTGGATTGACCGTATTCAGCCCGAAAGATTTATAGCTGAACAAATTAATAGTTGGGGCATCTATGTCAAAGGCTACTTGAACGCGCGGTTTGCTGAAGAAGGCGTTCTTGTTCCAACGCCTGGCTTATCCCTTGTTTATGGTAATGATGGCCATTCTTATTGGTATACAGGTCTAACTTCCTCTGGAGCTGACGAAGCTACTATTGGCTTTATTCTTGTCGATACAAGGACTAAAGAATCTAAGCTTTACAAACAGCCAGGTGCTACCGAAGTCGCCGCTATGCGCTCAGCCGAAGGAAAAGTTCAGGAGAAAGGTTATGTCGCTACTTTTCCTGTTATGTATAATATCTTAGGTATCCCCACTTATGTAATGTCTTTAAAGGATAAAGCAGAGCTTATTAAAATGGTTGCTTTTGTATCTGTTGAAGATTATAGCTTACTTGGCATTGGGGAAAACAAACAAGATGCGCTTAGAAACTATAAAGAAGCCTTAAAAGCTAAAGGAAATGATATTAGCATAGGAAGTAATAGTTCTATATTATCTGCTTCTGGCAAGGTTACACGTATGAGTCAAAATGTTCAGAGTGGTAATACTTATTATTATTTCACATTAGACACTATGCCAAACCTTATTTTCTCTACTTCTATTTCTGTTTCTAATGAGATTTCCGTTACGCAGGTTGGAGATAATGTGACGATCAGTTATGAAACCTATGGTAATAATAATATTGATATAACTATTTTTGACAACTTAGTTCTTAATATACAATAGTTAATAGAATTGGAGGCTGTTTTTAGAGCTTCCTTTTTAAAATTTATAGCATTTATTACAAACAGAAATGGTGATTAATTTGAAAATATATAAAATACATACTAGTTTTAGAGTTAAAATAGTTATACTTTTTACTTTAGTTACTTTACTGGCGCTTACGCTTCAAACTACTTTATTTCAATATTCATCTTCTAAACTTATTTATAATCAAGCTAAGCAATCGAGCTTAAATGCCCTCACAAATATGCAAGATGATATCTATACTTTTATTAAATCACTGGAAAATGATATTTTGCAAATTTACACGCATACCGATTTTATTACTGATTTAACTAAAGAAACAAATGTAAATATTATAAAGTCACGTTATAATAAGCTCGCCTATCAAATGGCCCTCTCTGACTTTTCACCTTCCCAAAATGTTAATGCATTATATATCTATAATATCAATAATGAGCTTATAAGTTTTCATCGTCATGCAGCAACTCCTAAATATACTTATCCTCAAGATATTTATACTAATCCGGTATCTAATAATGCGACTATCGTTAAAGAATATGTCGCTTCTGACAATAAAACTACGCTTATATCAAGCTACTATAATACCAGTCGTAAGCAAAATATGATTCGCTTTGTAATCAAAATTTATGGCAAAAATACAAAACTTAAAATAGGCTATATTGTGTGCGATATAGATCAGAAAAGTCTTTCAAAGCAAATCAATAAATATATTTATTCGCCCAAGCAAATTGTATGGCTCCAACCCATTGGTGATCTACCAACAATGCAGATAGGGGATTTATCTGAACATGATACAGCATATTATAACGAAGTAACCTCTTTAATAACTGCCAACACCTGGTCTTTAAAAAATATTATAGCTAATAATGAAAGCGTATTTTTTCAGATCCCTCAAAAAAGATATAACCTGGTGGCTTTTTCGCTTACCCCACAGTTTCTATTAGAAGAAAATCAAAAATTACTTACTCAAAACCTTATTATTATAGGTACTCTTATTATTATTATCTTTTCATTCCTGTCTACTATTATTTCTGACCTTCTGACTCATTCACTCACTAAAATGATGTATACAATCAGTCAAATTAAAGAAGGCAATACTGCTCTAAGACTAACCGATCTAAAGGATGATGAATTTGGCAGGCTTGGAGAAGAATTCAATGAAATGTTAGATAAAATTGAAAATCTGATTATGGCCCAGTATCAATCAAAGCTCCTCATTAATAATGCAAAATATAAAGCCTTGCAGGCACAAATCAATCCTCATTTCCTGTATAATACCTTAGATACTATGAGCAGTATTGCTTCTATGCAGCAATGTCATACAGTCAGTGCACTTTGCAAGGCGTTGTCTAATCAGTTTAGGTATTCACTAGATATGAAGGATCCCCTAGCTACCATTGAAGGAGAGTTTATACATCTAAAAAACTACCTGCATATTATGAATGTTCGTATGCAAAATAGTATTGCCATTGAAATAGCACTTGATAATAACCTCTTACATGAATTAATCCCGCGTATTTCTATCCAGCCACTGGTTGAAAATTCTATTTTGCATGGACTAAAAAATAAGCATGGTGACAAAAAGATTTGGATTGAAGTGAAAGCACTAGAACATGATATAGTCATTTCTGTAAAGGATAACGGAGTAGGTATGAATGAGCGTAATATTAATCTTAAGCTCGAAAATTCTGAGCTTGATGTCCTTGAACAAAGTAGCTCCATCGGTTTAAATAATATTAATGCCCGTGTAAAACTCTTATTTGGTAAAGATTATGGTGTAAGAGTTGAGAGTGTTATAGGCACTGGCAGTACTGTATTCCTTCATATACCGCGTATGAAAAGAAAGGGTTTAGACGATGACCGAGATGAATTACAAAATACTTATTGCTGATGATGAATACTGGATAAGGGAAAATCTAAGAACCTTACTTGATTGGTCTGAATACTCCTTCGAGTTTATGGAGCCTGCCGTAGACGGTGAAGATGCTCTTTTAAAGATAGAAAGTTGTTGCCCTGATATACTCATTACAGATATCAATATGCCTTTTTTAAGCGGTACAGAGCTTTTGCAAGTTATTAAAGACCGCTTTCCACATGTCGTAACGATTGTTTTAAGTGGTTATAATGATTTTACCTATGTAAGAGAAGCATTGCTCTCTAGAGCGATTGATTATCTCCTTAAACCTATTACTAAAATCGACCTTATTAATGTATTAACAAGAGCCCTCGATATCCTTAGCACAAATAAGGAAAAAGAACGTGAAAAAGAGTCCATCAGAGCAGATCTTCTGATGGCGGCTTCTTTAATTCGTGATAGAGAATTTAGTATGCTTATCGCTAGCGATGAGATTTCTTTAGAGGAGAACACAAACTATCACTACTTATCTGAGGTAGAGCTTAGTTTTATTAATTTTTTTGTAGTGGTGGTCAAAATTCATGATCTTTATCACCTGTCTACAAATAACCTTACGCTTAAACAGCTTCCTTATCAAATAAAAGAAAAACTTCATGAAACCATTCATGATGATAATGCCATTATTTTTAATAATATATTTTCACCAAATGAATTTATAATCATTATTGATAAGGATCATCAAGCAATGGGTAGTCTTTGTTTGAAAATACTTGACAGCTTAAAGGCGGCTACTCCTTCTATCATTCATATAGCACTTAGTCATCGCAGCTTAAACTTCGGTAATATTCACAGCGCTTACTTGGAAGCTTTGGGTGCTTTTATGTCCATTAAGTATAATCGTAAAAACAGAGTCATAAGTGCAGCGCAGGTTGTGAATTCCCCTATTAAGCAAAGGATATCCCCTGAGCATGAAAAACAGCTACTGTTAGCTTTAAAAACTAAAAATAAGAAACTTATTAAACAAATTGTTTTTGAAGAAATAGGACTTAAATCAAACTGCAATGACTGGTTATTTTTAGAAATAAAACAAACTGTTGATAAATTAGTTTGGATGATTACAAACACTACTTCTAAAAATGCATCTAGCTTTGAAATACTTGCAATTGAGAATCTTATAGACCTCTTGAATCTTGCAGTAGACGCCTTTAACCTTTCTGAAGTATGCAACATCATTGAGGAAATTATTGAGGAAGCTTTTACCGTAAGTGAACTGCCTGGTCAAAATGATACCATGAAACAAACGATACAACTCATCATTACCTATATTGATGCGTTGTATTTTGAAGAATTATCGCTGACCTCCCTTTCTCAAATATTTCTTGTAGAACGCACCTACTTATCTAAGTCTTTCAAACATGAGGTAGGTGAAAACCTCATGTTATATATTGCCAAAAAGCGTATACAGAAGGCTACCGAGCTCATCAAGAAGTCTGATGTTAGCCTAACAGAGATTTCCTTTTTAGTAGGTTATGATGACTATACTTATTTTAATCGCGTATTTCGTAAAATTACTGGTAAAAGTCCACGCGAATACAAAGTACAACTTGAAGGAGCCACTAGATGAAAAAAAGAGTTCTACTAACAGGCATCCTCTGTCTGCTTATTATCATTTATATATTTGTTTTAAATTCAAATATTACCTATAATTCTACTGCAGATAATAAACCTCCTGCTATAATGCTGACAGTACTTGCAGGGCAATCAACTTCTGATGCAGGTATTCAAGATATGATTAATGATTTATTGTCTGAAAAATATCCTGATATAGAACTTGAATGGGAATGTGTGGATTGGGGCGAACAATTTGCTTCGATACTTGAAGCAAAATTTGCCTCTGGAGATATCCCCGACATCATTATTGGTAAAGCACAGGATATTCCCACCTATTATCCTTCTGGCAATCTCTCACCTATCTTAGGGAAACTCATTGATTATGTGGCACCAGCTGCTCTTCCTTCTGTTACAATTAAGGGCGTAGTCTATGGTCTTCCTTATAACGCAACATATCAAGGCGTATTATATAATAAAGCTATTTTTGAAAAGTATCATCTTGCAGTCCCTACCACACCGACCGCACTAGACAAAACATTGAAAACTTTAAAGAAAGCTGGCGTCACTCCTTTTGCTTCTCATTTTCAGGAGTTTTGGAATGTGGGCAATATGACTATGCAGTTTGCAATGAATGACGTTTTTAATCGCTATCCTTCCTTTGGTGATGCGCTTCGTGCTTCTAAAATAAGCTTCAGCACCTCACCTGAATTTCAGTCTTGTATTAAGCTTGACAAGTACATCTTTGAAAATACATGGGCTAATGTAGAGACAGTTAATCAAAACGCTGCTGATACACGTTTTGCAAACGGCGAGGCCGCTATGTATCTGACAGGCTCGTGGTCCCTTCAAACGATTCATGCGCTAACGAATGCGCTTCCATTAGGAATCTTCCCTTTTCCTAATCAAGCTGGAAATTCTAAACTGATTTTCGAGCCTAATATGACTTTTATGAAGAGCGCAAAAACACCTTATCCGGATGAAGTGGATAAGGTGCTTGAAATCATTCTAGCGGATGACTTGTTAGCAAAAGATATTACCTATTTTACACAATCTGTTCCTTTACTCAAAAAGGCAAATTCAAACTACTCAAGTATGATTGAATCAGATATTAACTACTATAAAGAGCATGATTTAATTACTGATGTAACCCTTGGCAATAATCAACTTATTTGGTCTTTCCAGCAAGAATATTCTAAACATATTATGGGATGGCTTCAAGGGAATATATCTTTTGAAGATGTTCTCTCTTATATGGATACTCACAAAGAAGAAAGTGGTTCTCAGTATTAGTTTAATTTGAATAATAAAAGAGCCTATTAATACTGTATTTCAAATAGACGTGCAGTGTGTACTTCCAATTTAACCGCTAAGACTGCTTCTTTTTCATTCCATTTAAATTCACATCGTGTATGTTGTGGGAATCCACAACATACACTTGCCCCTTTACCTTTAAGTCTCTCTATTGGTATTTGTAATGTTTCCTCATTTGTTCCAGTATGCCATACTGCTAAATAAAGTTTATTACCGCAATCAATCCCTACTGCCAAATATTCATCTGACATGGTGGCAAGTCCTATTGGCCAAAACGGCAAACCATCTTTAAGTTCTAAATTAATTTTTTTATGGTAAGCAATACCTTCTTGTACATAAACAAGTCTTTCTGGCGTGATCTCTGCTAAGTGTCCGCTTTGATGGATTCTAAAGAGAATACTGTTAACCATATTAAAGATAACCTCTTCAACATCTCCCTCTTTTAAAGGATAAGACCATATTGCAGCTTGTTCTGGTGTTACAGCTGTCATGCAGTTAGCTGCAATTGCTGCCATCTTAATATAATCAGTTTGATCTGTAACAGATTGTATACTGTGACGCGCTAGTAAGGAGTATTCCATACGCATACCACCACTTCCACAGTTTTCAATGACAAGGTCAGGATATCTTTCGAAAACGCCATCTAACCACGTAATATATGCTCTAGTATGCTGAAGCAGTCCGTCACCTAAACTATCTGCATCCTTTTCTGTCCCTGCCCCTGGATTAATATTATAATCTATTTTAATGTAACCAACCCCGTATTCTTCTACAATACGCTTGATAACACTATCAGAATGTGCTCTTACTTCAGGATTTCTAAAGTCCAATTGATAACGTGACTCATCTATGATAGGTACGCCATTGCGCCTAAAAAACCAATCTTTTGGTACTTTATCTGCTAGTTTACAATTGATTCCCATAACCTCAAGCTCTAGCCAAAGGCCTGGTATCATACCCTTTGAACGAATATAGTTTATGGGTTCCTCAATTCCTTTTGGAAAACGTGCCTTAGAAGGAAGCCATTCTCCAACACCATCCCACCAATAACTATCATCATACCAGCCACAGTCTATACAAAAATACTCACATCCTGATTCATGGGCTGCATCTATAAGTGGCATAAGCTTCTTCGTTGTTGGGTCTCCCATCAAACAGTTCATATAATCATTAAAAATAACTGCTGGATGCTCATTATCCTTATTGGGTCTTCTTATAATACGGCGATATTTAGTAAGCTCTTCTATTGACTTTTCGAAGTTTCCTTTTACAATAGCTACCGCACAAGGCACACTTTCAAAGGTCTCATTCGGCATTAACTTTTTAAAGAAATGATTTTCTTGATAAGTAGGCCCTGAAATCTGCAAATAAAGTTCCTTTGCAATGTCGCTCAGTTCCCAGTGCCAAGATGCTGCAGTTTCTATCTGCCAAGTCAATGTAGTTCCGAGCTCTGTATGTTCATAGCTTCCCATGGGAAGATATTCACCTGATGGCCATGTGCCCGTACTTGATAGACTGATACGCTTTACAGAAAAATCGTTGACAACATTATAACCTAATTCATTCATTGCATAAGACTTCCATTGCACCTCACCATACCAAGTGCTATGTGGAATATGTATCATACTTCCCCTATCATTTGGCAAAGAGGAGTCCTTTGATAACCCAGTAAGTGCAAAGGAGGAGAGATACTCAATAGGATGTACTTTATTCGAATGATTTTCTAAAACATTCCAGCTTTTCACAACGGAAATCTTGTCATAAAATTGCATATGGGTTATGACATAGAGCTCCTCATAAACTTGAGTTACCTCTAATTTTCTGCCTAAAGCATTGCGATAATCCTTATGTGCATCATATTTAAGAAGTAGCCCCGGGGACGACCCTGTATGTTTGCTTCCATGATGGTCATTTTGGTTAAAGCCTGACTCATGAAGTTCTACCAGTCTGTATTTAGAAGTTGTTTCAATATCAGGCTGATTTGTAAAATCTAATGCTGATAGATGTACTAATTGCACATCTTTATCCTCTGTTATATTTATTTTAAGAAAAATATTATTTTCAACGAATTTTATTATCATGTCTTCCTCCTGATAAGTTATTAAAATTTAGCCTTTAACGCCTCCTGCTGTCATACCTTTTATAAAATATTTCTGCAAACAGATAAATAAAATTGCAAGCGGCAAAACTGAAATTGCAATGCCCGCAAATGCTGTTGTATAATCACTAGACTGTTGTGAGAACAAAGACTGCATAGCTACTGTTAAGGTCTTTAATTGCTTACCACTTACAAACAAGCTTGCCATAAGATAATCATTCCATATTTGGAAGGTTAACATAATAGTTAGTGTAGCCATAGCTGGTTTTAAAAGTGGCATTACGATTGAGAAATAGGTCCTATAGAGGGAGCACCCATCAATTCTTGCAGCCTCTTCAAGCTCAACGGGGACTGTTGACATAAAGCTTGTCATAATAAATACCCCAAAGGACATTCCTGTTGCAATATACATAAGTATAATACCAATCCTTGTATTTGTCAGTGCCAGCTTATAGCCAATAATGTAAATAGGTAAAAATAAAGCTTGAGCAGGAATCAAAATGCCTACTACAAAATAAATATAAGCAAATTTAAAGAATTTACTTTTACATCTTGCAATAGCCCATGCAGAAGCCCCACATAAAATGACCAAAACTGCAACCGCCACTGCCGTATAAAAAACTGTGTTACCGAAGGTAACAAGTAAATTAAGCTTCTTAAATGCCATGATATAGTTATGCATACTAAAGGTTTCAGCTAATGCAAGAGGATTACTTAAATATAATTCTTTTTTTGTTTTAAAAGAATAGTTGATGATAATACCAATAGGTGCCATAAAAAACAAGGCCGCTATCGTAATAAGTATCTGCACTAAAAATGTTCCCTTAGTATACTTTAACTTTGGAGCAATATCTGCGTCCTTCTTTTTTCCCATTATGCCTGTACCTCCCTTTTACGTAGAACCCCTACCTGTATCACGGCTATAATAAGCAAGACGACAACAAGTGAAATAGACATTGCAGAACCATATCCATATTGTCTTCCTCCAATAGCAGTATTATAAATAAGATAAATAATAGAGGTTGAAGAACGTCCTGGCCCACCACCTGTTGATGAAACCAAAAGATCATAAACCTTAAGTGATCCTGTTGTAATACCCACTATACAAATTGTGAAAGCAGGTGCAAGCATAGGCAGCGTTACATGAGTGAATTGTTTCCACTTAGAAGCCCCATCTACCTTCGCTGCTTCATAAAGTTCTAGTGGCACAGATTGAAGTGACGCAAGATAAATAAGCATCCAATAACCAATCCACTGCCAGTTATTTGCAATAAGCATTCCTAAAAGCACCGTATCTTTGCTGCCAAATAGTAAAAAATTAAACTGAGTTCCTATAAGTTCATTAACTTTAGGAAGTATATTAGAAAACATTTTCAACCATATAAAACCTGTAATGATTGCACTAATAAGACATGGCACAAAAAACATGGTTCTATAGAGCTTTTTACCTTTTACCGCACTATCTAAAGCCATTGCAAAAAGTAATGCAAATATATTTTGTAAAATGGTATTCCATATTGTGAATTTTATTGTAAATGCCCATGCATCACGTACATAAGAATCCGTAAAGAATTTTTTATAGTTATCAAGTCCTACAAATGGCATATCTGCTGTCATACCATTCCAGCTTGTAAATGAATATCTGAACGCCATGAAAAGCGGAATGATAAGTCCTACAGTAAAAATCAGCATGCCTGGAAGTACAAGTGAAACATATTGTAAATAGATTTTATTATCTAGAGATTTCTTGCGCATACTATCGGCTCCTTTAAAAAAGCTAAGAAATAAGCTGCTATCTTATTTCTTAGCTTGATATACTATATTATTTATTTTAATTTAATAGTTATGGCTTGCTGTTTTCTTTTCTTGCATCTGCCGCCTGTAACGCTTTCTCTAATGTACTATTGCCTTGTAACCATTCAGCAATATCCTTAGCATTTTCTTCTTGGAAACCACCCCATTGTAATTGTGTGTTTCCAGTATTTGCATCAACTATATTACCTTCACTAACATATTTGTCTATATCTACTTGACTAGGATTTGTAAAGGTAGGTACAACATCTTTTAGCATAGAGGCAGTTTTTGTATAGTTATAAACTTCAAGTGCAAGATCTTTGTCACTTGTAACAACTTCAAACACTTTATCAATAGTATCTTGATAAGGTGAATCAGCGCTCTTCATAAAAGTAATATTAGGTTCGAAAATAAGCTTTGAATCTCCCGTTTGATTAGGGAATGGGAAAATACCAAACTCAAATTTTTCATCTACATCAATAAAGTTTTGAATAGACCAAGATCCGGATACCTTCATTGCAGCCTTTCCTTGAACAAGTCTTGCATCAGCATCTGTTTGTTGAAGTGAGAAAGTTTCATCTTTCCATGTGTTATCATAAATAAGCTTATTATATTGGTAAACTTTCTTATATTCAGGTGAATCAATATAGGTTGCACTGCCATCACGAAGCTTATCGCCCCAATTAGGTGTTTTGTTAAAGACATCATTAATTGCAAATTGCATCGTGATATTTCCAATGCTCCATGTATCCACAAAGTGTGTTGCAAATGGTGTTATGTTTAGTCCATTAAGCTTATCAATAACAGCTTGTAATTCAACTTGTGTTTTAGGAATTTCTATATTATTATCTTTAAATATCTGCTTATTGTAGTAAACACCTTGATATAATGCGTTATAAACTAAACCATAAACCTTATTATCAAGTGTAACACCTGGAAGTGCTTCATCTAATACGTTAGATGTATAATCCTTACCAGTAAGATCTCCGAGTAGGCCTTGTGAACCATATGTAGTGATATCTTGTGCTTTACCAATCATGATATCTGGTAGTCCTGATTGCATATATTGCTGCATTTTAGGCTGAAAATCTTTTCCCCAGTCTACACATTCCCACTCTAGCGTTATGTCTGGATACTTTTTAGCTAATGCTGCATCGATCATATCCTCAACACCAGCATCGGTTGTCGATTGTCCGGCTAGTACTTTAAGCACAACTTTTTCTTCTTTAGCTTCTTCAGCAGGTTTAGTCTCCTCTTTTGGCGACGTAGTAGTTGTTTCCGTAGTAGCCGTTTCTACTGGTGCTTTGCTACAACCACCTAATGATGCTATCACAAGCGTAGGTACTACTGTTAGTGCGAATAATTTTTTAATCTTCATGTTTTTCCCCCTTGATTTTGTATTGTAACCTTATTATACTAAAGCATTCAATTTAACTAGTAGGATAAAATAGAAGAAAAAGTTGTACAATATTGTGAAAGATTAAAAGTTATCAATATGCATTTTTTCAGTTTTTACGAATCCCTTACCTGCCACTATTGAAAAATGATACAAAAAAGCACCTATATATAGGTGCTTTTTTAATATCTAGCCTCCGAGTGTTACATCTTGGTCGTTATACCACTTAAGCGCCTCATAAAAGTGCTCTTTCTTAAAGCTTGGCCAATAATCGTCTATAATGTAAAAGTCCGCATAAACGGATTGTATAGGTAAAAATCCACTTAACCTTCTTCTGCCTCCCCATCTCATAATAAGATCTACCCGAGATATATCATGAGATTTAATTTGCTCATTAATTAATTTTCGATTATGTGTCCCATTACTGATATCTTGAAGATCCCATTCCCAACCATAATTCACTAAAAAGTTGATTTTTATGCCGCCATTACCAAACTTTTTTCTAGTTGTAAAGGGTAATAGTTCTTTTGGGAACATGCTTGACTCACTATTACCAACAACAAGAAGTTCTGCATCTTGCTGTGAAAGTAAGTTAACCGCATCTATACAGGCCTGTGTAAAGGCTGCTCTTTGCTCTTTAGGTCTCTTGGTGTTATCCGTCGTAAAACCATAATATGTAACTTCTTTAACACCTTCTTGTTTGCACAGTTTAAATGCAAGAAGCCCAGGATCAATACCTAGGTCATATCCTCTGTCCTTCGTCATTCCCTGCTCTACTGCCCACCTTCTGTTACCATCTGGAATAATACCTATATGTTTAGGAACTCTCATCTGATCACCTCTTTCTAAGTATTTGCAAGTTGTACGTAAAATAATCTATCTTACCAAAATAATAAAATAAGCAGAGGTGTTTTTACCTCCGCTTATTTTGATTAATTACTAGCTGATGAGCCTCCGCATCCACATTTGTTACAGCTACATTTATTGCAGCTACCGCATGATTGCTTAGTACAGTCATCTTCATCTCTAATTGTTTTTGCATCTCTTCCTACTTCTAGTGGTTGAATACTTGCTTCAAGTAAGTCACCTGTTACAAATTCTAGGCAGCTGTTGTCTTCCTCATCTTCAATAGGTGAAAGTTTTGGTGGAATTGTTAAGCCTTCATGCCTAAACTTATATTGTATAAAGTAAATAGACTTAATATAAAGCGTAAGGCCAATTGCAAAACAATCGTCATCTTGAGCTACTACTTTTGCGAGTGCTTGTGCTGAAACACCTTGTTGTACTGAGTTGTTTACATCAAATTCAAAGTGTGCTTTTGCATCATGACAGCAGTTATCTTTTTTACTATTTTGACTAGAAACAAATCCTACATAGTTAATTGTTGGAACAAGTTTATTGCATCCGCATGGATTTTCTGGAGCATATGATACACCATAAGGCGTATATAAATCAAGTGTTACTGCTGCTGGATTTGTACATGGATCGAATCCGCACTGGCATTCATCTCCTAAATATCTACAAATCATCATGCCTTGTGCTGATACTTTGCAAGAACCATCTAAACATGTAACTGCAAAAGTAACATCAATGTCCTTTAATGTGATACGGCTCAAGTTAGGATTACCTTTTGTTGGTCTGATTTCTGAAAATCTTCCTCCAACTGGGTCAACAAAATTAAAGTCAATATCTACTACTTGTAATTGAATATGACAAGCACATTCTAAATCTTTTTTAGATAATCCATCAAAAAGAATATCTGTTGTTCTATCTGTATCACTTTGGCATACATCTCTTAATTCGTCAAGGCATATTACACGGCAAAGGTTAATACCGCTTTCATCAAATACAACTGGCGCCATTAATGTAAGAAGTCTGGGTTCTCCAATTGGTGGGCATGTTGCTATTGTTTCTAGAGGGGATAGTCTATTTTCAGCAGGGTGACATATATCACATACTCCTGCATTAGGTTTCGCAAAAAACTTTACGTCATTATTGCAACAACTTTTACTCATAATTTAAACCTCCTGTATGATTCTTAATAGGGTGAATCATAATTTGTCGTTTCCAATACTATAATATGGAAAATAAGGTCTCTTGGTGACATTTATGTATAAATTTATTTTTAGTAAATATATTTATATAAGAACTCTATCTTATTGTTTTTTATCACTTAAAGCCTTAAAAATAAAGGAGGTTTTATCATGTCTTTTTTATTCAATTATAACAATAACTTCTCTCTAGTAGATAACAATTCTAAGTACGGCGTTTTTTGTCAATTTTATAATCACACGGGATTATCTCGGCCTATACAAATTCAATCTCCAAATAGCTTAGAGTATAGTGCTGCAATAGATGATGCCGGAACCATCCATGTAGTAACTATGCCTAGTCGCTATCAGCTTAATTATTTTTCCTATGAAAACAACCACTACTCTAAAAAGACATTGGTTGAGAATACTACCGAAACTTATCTTTTTTCCAATCCTATGATTCATTCTGTTAACAATGAGGTGCATATCTTTTATTTATCTAACAAAGTAGGTTCTAATGCCTATGCTATTGTTCATCAAACATTAAATGCTTCATCAGTTGATGCATTATTAGACACTAATTATACTCTTCAAAATATAAAAAGTTTCACTTATCAAGATACTATTTATATCTTTTATATGCTGCAAAATAGCCGTTATTTTCTTAAATGTTTAAAAATAACAAAGGGTGTCACAGAAGAAATTACGCTGTTATCTTCTACTGCACCTCTTTGCGATTATTCTGTTTGTATCAGTGAAAATCAGCTAGACATAACTTATGTGGCTGAATTACACGGCAAATACCAACTTGTATATTATAATACCACAACTCAGATTTCAATGATTCTATGTCACACACTCATTCCTTCAAGCCCTGTTATCTTTTGGTCTTATGATTATTTATGGATTAATTATTCAGATGATAATAAGCTATATATATTACTTTCAATTGATGCGGGCCGTTCGTTTAGCTCTCCCGTTTTATCTTCTATTCAAACCAATATCCGCCGCATGTTCTTTCGAACGAATAAGGACTGTAGTTTGAAATGCACAGAACTTTACGCTTCTACTTCAGGATCTATACACCTTTGCACAGTATTTTCGATTGATTTTGAACATATTCACCTTGACTCTAAAATACCTGTTGAATTGGAGCTTCTTTTTGAAGGGCTTGCTTTATCTCAAAGAGCCTCTTTTGATACCACTAAGCTATCTGAAGAAAATATACTCTTAAAAGAGCAGCTAAAAGAGCTTAAAATCAAATATGAACAAGCTCTTTTTAATTGTCCTCCTACCCCCGAAGAAAATGATGCGACACCTCTTTCTATTAAATCGGTTGCAAGTGCCTTCATGGAGGAACTTCCAATTTGGGACGCCTCCCCGCGTTTATAATACCTCTAAATAATCTTCATAAGCAAAAGATAGCATGCCTTAGTGGCTGCTATCTTTTATTTCTATAATATGAGGTAACATTTTCTTATACCTATTTTTTTTATCTCTCTTATTTATCGCTCTATAAGCAATTACCATACCTATTATTGCCCCTAAAATCATCACTAACTCTGCATTAACGGTCCCGATAAGCTGAGCTATAACAAATCCTATGAACATGCCACCTAGAAGCCCTACTAAGGGTACCCC